>Ga0214921_10000563_pt1 | contig 68395 bp, 83 predicted proteins | sample LL1505_MetaG_FD_177992 | JGI IMG/M metagenome (GOLD analysis project Ga0214921, IMG submission 177992) | Freshwater microbial communities from Lake Lanier, Atlanta, Georgia, United States - LL-1505 | ecosystem: Environmental > Aquatic > Freshwater > Lake | place: USA: Georgia | collected... | reverse complement strand
AAAAGGGTACTGATATTGAAGTAATTGAACTTCTTGTAACTGTAGATGGATCAAACAACGTTTACTTAACAGAGTATGCAGATGTAATCAGCAACGCTGAACTAGGAACAACTAACGCTGTTTACAGTGGTGGAAACGTTCTTCTTCAGGTAACTGGTGCATCAGCAGATACTGATGTTAAAGTAAGCAAAACTTATATTGAAGCATAAATAGAATAGAGGTTAGAAGTGGCAACCGTAAATAAAGACTTTAGAGTCAAACATGGTTTGATTGTAGCGCAAGGCGGTACTTTCGGAGATGTTGTTACAGTTGCCACACCTACTCAAAATACACATGCTGCTACAAAACTTTATGTAGACTCTGCAGTTGGTTCTCCAACAATGCCTGTTGGAACTACCGCACCAGTTTCTCCAAGTAATGGAGGATTGTGGTTTGATACATTAACAGAAAGAGTTCATGTTTATTATTCTGGTGAATGGTATCCAATGGCAACTCTTGAAGATGCAGAAACACTTCAAGATCACATTCATGATACAGCAATTGACGGAAGTGGTTTAATTGTAAGTACTTTTATTAGTGGTGGAGCATACAATGAACCAGGTGTTCTTGTAAGTGCGGGGCTATACAATACAGCATCATTTGAAGCAACATATGATGGTGGAACGGCTATTGATAATTTTAATTAATTATCTGTTATAATATATACATACCAAAGGAGTATAAATGGCAACCAGAATGCAGCAACGCAGAGGAACCGCTTCACAGTGGACATCTGCAAATCCAGTATTAAATGCTGGTGAAATGGGTTGGGAATCAGACACAAATAAATTTAAAATTGGTGATGGAACAAATCACTGGGCAGATCTAGACTATTTTGCCGATATTAACTCTACAGTAAATCCTGCTTTTGGTACAAGCATTGTTTTTGAAGGTGCTACCGCCGATTCTTACGAGACTACCTTACAGGTAACAGACCCAACTGCTGATCGCACAATTACTTTTCCAGATGCAACAGGTACAGTAGCCCTCACATCTGACATTGCAGAACTTTCACAAGATGCTATTGATACCGCTCTTACTGCGGGTACAGGCATAACAAAGACTTATAACGATGCTGCAAACACATTAACTTTAGCAGTAGACACCACAACAATTCAGGCTAGAGTTTCAGGTGTTTCCGATACTGAAATTGGATATCTTGATGGCGTAACATCTGCTATTCAAACACAATTAGACGCTAAGTCAACAGCATCAAAAACAGAAACACTTTCAAATAAATCAATTTCATTAACATCAAATACATTAACTGGAACTACTGCAGAATTTAATACAGCACTTTCAGACTCTAACTTTGTGACTACAGGTGATACTGGTACAGTAACATCAACAATGATTGCTAATGGAACTATTGTAGACGGAGATATTAATGCTTCTGCTGCAATTGCTCAATCTAAGATTGCAGATTTAACCACAGATCTTGCTGCTAAAGCATCACTATCAGGAGCAACTTTTACTGGAGCAATATCAGGAACAGACCTAACTCTTTCTGGAAACCTAACAGTTAATGGAACAACTACAAATATTAATTCAACCAACCTTGTTGTTGAAGACAAAAATATTGTTCTTGGAGATGCAGCAAGCCCAACAGATACAACTGCCGATGGCGGAGGTATTACACTTAAGGGCGCAACTGACAAAACCTTTAACTGGGTTGACGCTACAGACGCTTGGACTTCATCGGAGCATATTAACTTAGCATCTGGAAAGTCACTTTATCTAAACGGTACATTGTTAAAAGATGTTTCAGAAACTCTTACAAACAAAACTCTTACAAGTCCTACATTAACTACTCCAGCGCTAGGAACCCCAGCATCTGGTACTATGACAAATGTAACTGGTCTCCCTCTTTCTACTGGTGTAACTGGAACTCTTCCAGTAGCAAATGGCGGTACAGGAATAACATCGCTTGGAACTGGTATTGCTACATTCCTTGGCACACCATCATCCGCAAACCTTGCATCTGCAATAACAGATGAAACTGGATCTGGATCACTTGTATTTGCATCTTCTCCAACTTTATCAAGTCCAGTAGCAACAACAGCATTTACTCTTAACGCTACAGCAGAATTAAGACTTGCAGATACAGATTCAAGCCATTATGTTGGTTTTAAGGCTCCAGGAACTGTGTCAACAAACAGAATTTGGACACTTCCTTCCGCAGATGGATCCGCTGATCAAGTTTTAAAAACAAATGGTTCTGGCACACTTTCTTGGTCAACACCAGCACAAGGTGCAGCATTTAGCGAACTAATGTTGATTGGTGCATAGTACTTTATAAAATACAAAGCACTAACTCTAAACTAGAGATTAACACGCCTTAAACAAGCGTGTTTTTCTTTTTAATTTTGTGATATACTTAACACTACTTTGTAATTTTCAAAGTACTTATAATATTTTAATAGAAAGTTGGAACATAAATGTCAGATATCTTTTCTTTTCGTTTAACAGATGAATTCGTAAATAAGTATGTTGGAGTGTCAGCACCTTTTGGTTTTACAGATGCAGGCTCTAACTCATTAGGTGAAATTACTTTTATACGAACTTATTCTCGTATGAAAGAAGACGGAACAAAAGAAAGATGGCATGAGGTTTGCAAGCGGGTAATTGAAGGAATGTACTCAGTACAAAAAAACCACGCCAAAGATAATAGGCTCCCATGGAATGATAACAAGGCTCAAAAGTCTGCTCAAGAAGCCTATGACAGAATGTTTAACTTAAAGTGGACTCCACCAGGTCGTGGTCTTTGGGCATTTGGAACCCCTATGACTATGGAAAAACGTAACTCTGCTTCCCTTCAAAATTGTGCCATGGTCTCTACTCGTGATATTGATCGTAATGATCCAGGAGCCTTATTTGCATGGGTAATGGATGCCTTAATGCTAGGTATAGGTGTAGGGTTTGACACTATTGGTCAAGACAAAGAGATGCCTATTTATGCCCCAACAGAACCAGAAAATGTATGGGAAATTCCAGATACTCGTGAAGGCTGGGTAGACTCTGTAAGAATGCTTTTAAACTCATATCTACGCCCTAATCAGGCTATACAGAAGTTTAACTATGACCTTATCCGTCCTCTAGGTGCCCCTATAAAAGGCTTTGGAGGGGTTGCTAGCGGTCCAGCACCACTTATTGCACTACATAACAAGATAGATGCAGTAATCGGCGGTAGAGCAGGAGAAAAACTTGATTCTAGGGCAATAGTAGATATTGTTAACCTTATTGGTACATGTGTTGTGTCTGGAAATGTTCGTCGTTCTGCTACCTTGGCTTTAGGACTACCAGAAGACAAAGATTTTATTAATTTAAAAAATGCAGACGTTTTTCCAGATAGAAACTCTTTTGATTCAAAAAATCCAGGATGGGCTTGGATGTCTAATAATTCTATCGCTGCAGAAGTTGGAACAAAGTATGAAGACTATGTTAATTTAATTGCAGACAATGGTGAGCCAGGATTTATTTGGCTAGATGTTGCTAGAGATTATGGAAGACTAGCAGATCCTGCAGACTATAAAGATTCCCGTGTTATGGGATTCAATCCTTGTGCCGAACAACCTTTAGAAAGTTATGAATTATGCACTCTCGTAGAAGTTCATTTAAATCGTCATGAAGACAGAGAAGACTTTCTTCGTACACTAAAGTTTGCATATCTATATGGCAAAACAGTTACATTAATGCCAACACATTGGCAAACCACAAATGGAATTATGCAACGTAATCGTCGTATTGGAACATCTCTAACTGGCATTGCATCATTTGCAGATACAAAAGGCATGCCAGTAATTCGTGAATGGATGGACGAAGGGTATAAAAAGATTCGCTCATACGATCACTCATATTCAGAATGGCTATGTGTACGTGAATCAATTCGTGTAACTACCGTCAAACCTTCTGGCTCTGTATCATTACTTTCTGGTGCAACCCCTGGAGTTCATTGGGGTCCTGGAGGAGCATTCTATCTTCGTGCTATTAGGTTTGGAAATACAGATCCAATGCTTCATTTATTTAAAGCAGCAGGGTATAAAATTGAAGACGATCTAGTATCTGCAAATACTTCAGTAGTATATTTCCCAGTAGCATCTGGACACCCAAGATCTGAGAAAGATGTAAGTCTTTTTGAAAAGATTGGTTTGGCTGCTACTGCTCAAAAGTATTGGTCTGACAATGGCGTATCTGTAACTCTTTCTTTTGATAAAGAATCAGAGTCTAAGCATATTGCTCCAGCACTTCATATGTACGAAGGGCAGTTAAAGGCAGTATCATTTTTACCAATGGGCAACCAGACATATCCACAACAACCATATACTCAGATAACAAGAGAAGAATATAACTCTTATGTTGGAACAATTGGCAAAATTGATTGGTCTGCTATTTACGATGGCAAAGATAATCTTGATGCTGAATCTGAAAAATATTGTTCAACAGACGCATGTGAGATTAAATTATATTAGTTCCCATCCTGCTATAATAAGGGGATAGGAGAAATATGTCTACCCCATCAAATTTGTATGCAGAAAAAATATTTGCAGAACACCCACTAGCACTATGGGCATTAGATGGCGCAATTGACTATATTAGTTTAATAGACTTAGATTATCAAGATATAGATAATTATTGGACGGTAACTGGGGGAACTTCGTCTTTAGAAACATCAGATGTTAACGCTCCTTTTCCTACAATAGAAGTTAATAAATTATTAAGTGACGTCCCTCCTTCTGGCACTGGAGATATTGTTTGTATTAGCCCAGATTTAATAAATTTTTCAGATTTAAATAACAGCATGGGAACTTTTTGCGTAGGTGCCCACATATATGCTGATAGCCAGTATATAGATTCTGTTTCTATTGGTTTTGAATACACAGATACAACAACTGCTTCTATAGTTCAAAAACTAAAAACATATTCTATAACCTCTACAAATGAATGGATTTTTCTTTCTCAAACATCTGAAATTATTAGTGAAAATACAGAATTTAGAGTAGTTATAAAAATTACATCTACTACTGGTGGATCAGTTCCAGCAGACTACTTATACTATATAAATGGAGTTACAGTTGGTCAATGGTCGGAAGAATTTAACCATTCATCACTTGGTCTTACACCAGTCTCAATGCCTGCAACAATTGCACTAGATTCAACACAAGTTGTATCTTCACCAGCATATGGATTATCTGGAGATGCTGCATATTATATAGTTTCAGATAATAGACTGCTTGCGAAAAACACTAGCGTTCCACTAGTATATGGCGCATCAAATGTTACAACACTTAGTCCAAATCCAAATGGAGAACCCTCTTTAATTATTCCAGGTAAGGGATTTTTAAATAAAGTAGGTCAGCATAAAGAATATACTGTTGAGTTTTGGTTAAGAATAAATTCTGATTCTGCAACATCTAAAAAAATCTTTGGTCCAATTGCATCAAATGATGGTTTATATGCAGATAACGGATTTTTAACTTTAGTAATTGGTGATTACTTTGTTTCTCATTACGTTGGAGAATGGTTTAGACCAATGCTTATTCAGATAAGACTAATTAGAAATGCTGCTACTTTAATTATTAATGGTGAAGAAGTTGCTTCTTTAGTTATAGAAACAGACAATTTAATTTTACCAGACGAATATGATGGGTCAAATAAAAATCAAGATTGGTTAGGATTTTATTCTTATTCAGATATTAATCCAGTAGATATTGACTGTATTGCAATATACTCATATCAAGTTCCTATAAATGTTGCAAAAAGAAGATGGGTATATGGTCAAGGAGTTACATCTCCTGAAGGAATAAACTCAGCATATGGAGGTACTGCAGCATTTATTGACTATCCATTTGCAGACTATACTGCTAACTATACTTATCCAGACTTTGCTGAATGGCAACAAGGTTCTTTTGATAACCTAACAACAACATCAAAAGTATTAAGAACACCAGAATATTCTTTGCCAGAAATATATTTATCAAATAAAACTTTAAAAGAATTGTACGATGACAATAAAACAATCCAAAGCCAAGAGTCTGGTCCAGCCAATGACTATAAATTTGTTACTTTTAGACCTAATAACTCTTGGAACGCAAAAACTTGTTACTTTAACTTTACAAATTTTAATATTTTAAATAGCCAAATTGCTGCTTTTTATGGAGTATTTAGTAATCATAATCTTGACTCTACTCAAACACTATTTAAGATATATAATTCAATTAACAACAACTACTTTATAATTCAACAAGATGAAGATGTACTTTCTTATGTCTTAAATTATAATGGAGTAGACGAAATTATATATACTTCAGAAGCAATTGAAGCGCATCAATTATTTTCTGTAGGCGTTAATATAAGTTCTTTAGTAGATACTTATGGGGGAAATGTTGCTACATTTTTTGGGAATAGAAACTCTTTAAAATTATATGTTGCGGGAGATGGATCCTTATCAGGAACATTTTTAGGAAGGACATATTCAGTTGGCTTTTCAACATTAAAAAATTCACTATTAATATCTAGTTATTTTAATAGCGACGGTATTGCAACATTTGACGATTTATCGGTTAGCGGAGTCACAGAAGAAGAAAATGCAATTGCTTTATTTGAGCACCTAGCAAGTTATACGCTCTTGCCATTAGAGTCTTATGGCGCATATTTCTTAGATATAGGAGTTTCTGGATCATGGCAAGACTATCTTCCACTGTCATACTTTGGTCAATATGTAGCCAATGATGTTGGAAATCAGTTCTACGATTTAGATTTTTTACAATTTAATATTGCTGCTCCATCCCCTACAACATTAGTTGAAGAAGAGGTTACTTCTTCTTGGACATATGCAGACTTATATCAAAGTTATTTTCAGCCAATACAAAAAACATATTATGATTTTGATAATCAGTTATTAACTGGTTGGAATAACTATCAGGATGCAGAACAAAGGGCTATTAAGACATATACCTATGACACTACTGACTCTGTAATTAAAAGTTATGTAACTTTGCAGTATGTACAGGATGGGGCAAACCTACTTGATAGTAACTTTACAACAACTGAGCCAGTTTTCCGTGATTCAATTATAGATATTGATGAGCATCCAAATTGGGAAACAACAAAATTTGAAGTTGTTAACAATGCGCTAATTTATCCAACAAAAACTGTAGATTTTAACGAGTTGGCAATTGTTTACCATTTAGAGTTTAATGTTCGTGGAATATTGAATAAACCAGTTTTATTAAGTAAGTTAGAGATTGCTTCTCAGGCATTTAATGATAATTCATTTAACCCTATTGGCACAAGATTTGGCGTTGATCTATTTCCATATAAACGCTCTGGTATTTATTATGATTATAAGTCTAAGAATCCATTTACTATTTATAAGGGAAGTACCCCATACCTATACTTAACAAAAGATTCTGGAATTCAGGTACGTGGAGAAATATTATCTTTAGAGAGTCGTGGAATTTCTTTGCCAGTAAACCAAACATTATCTTCAGAATACTTGGTAAGTGCTGTTCAAATGTGGCTTAGATATTCTGAAACAGAGTTTCCACCAGTTCCGACAGAGTTATTTGAAATTGTATATAAGCAAGATACCATAAAGTTCTATATAGCAGCAGATAGCGATACAGGGTTAAGGGCAAGGGTTTTTGCAAAAAGTCTTTTAAATAATCAAGTAATTGATGATATGGTTTATTATTGGAATGGATCTGTAGTTAGAGAACCAGTCTTAACATCTAAAGAGTGGGGGGTTTTAGGCATATCCTTTGCCTCTGCCCTTGACTTTGACGAATTCTTAGGCTCAATAAATATTAATGGTCCAGTGTTATCCAATAACGTTTCTTTCTACCAAGCAAATAATTTACAGCAAGTCCAAAAAACAATAACAAGACCTTGGATAAGGGTTAAAACAGACGGAGCAACAAACTTTACATGGGGATATTACTCTAGCAATGATTTTACATGGAATAGGGTATTAGTAATAGGATCAACAGACTTATATGGCGTAAACCCTTCAGAGGTATACAAAACCTATCTTGGAACAAATAAAATAGTATTTGATGATGATAATGGCTTAAGTCTAGACTCAGACAAAATGAAAATATATCAAGATGTTAGTTGGTCAATAAGTACTGCCTCAGCACTGTAATATGGTATACTGATGGTTATGGATAATGAGATTCTTAAAAAAGTTGGCAATGTACGGCGCAAAGTAATAGAAAAAGATTATAATTGGGGCTTGTACGTGTACAAAAAGTCTAATGGTGCTTGGTTTACTGATGGCACTGGCAGCATATTAAATATTCCAGCAGAGCGTGGAGATATTTCTAAAATTGCAGAATTAAGAAAAGTTGCAATACACTATGGCGATGACGGAGAAGGAAAGGCAGTATTCGTGCCTGGACTAACAAGAATTAGCGAGGAAGAACATTCTGAACAGTTAGATAGAATGAAGAATGGCTTAATTCCTTCCATGAATGATCATGGTGCTTGGGTAGCAGCACGACAAACCTATGATAAGTATGGTAGCGATGAGTGAAGAATACGTAAGAGTTGGTTTAAATACACAACCAGAACAAGAAAATACTTTTGCACAACAAGATCCATTTAATAAGTCTTGGGATCAACTTAAAGATTTTAATGGATTAGAACAAAACTTTCGTAGAAAAACTGCACGGAATGTAACAAAGGCAATGACCTTTGCAACAAATGAATATCTTGATTCTGCCAATGCAACACCATCTGGTGTAGATGCTGGATCAAAAGCAATCAATCCTGGCACGGTATATAGAAATGGATATGGACTATTTGACGTAATTACTCCTCCATACAATATGTATGAACTAGCCAACTTCTATGACACATCATTTGCTAACCATGCTGCTATTGACGCTAAGGTAGAAAACGTAGTTGGTCTTGGCTACCGCTTTGATATTGCAGATAGAACAATGTTAAGGTTTGAAATGAACGAAGATCAAGCAGCAGTTGATCGTGCTCGTAATCGTATTGAAAGAATGAAACTTGAATTAAAAGACTGGCTAGAAAACCTTAACGATGACGATTCATTTACAAAAACAATGGAAAAGTTTTATACAGATGTTCAGGCTACTGGTAATGGGTTCCTTGAAATAGGAAGAACAGTAACTGGTGAAATTGGATATGTAGGTCATATTCCAGCAACAACAGTTCGTGTACGTCGTTTACATGATGGTTTTGTTCAAATTATTGGAAACTCAGTAGTTTACTTTAGAAACTTTGGTGCTAAAAATCCAAATCCAATGACTAATGATAAACGTCCAAACGAGATTATTCACTATAAAGAATACTCACCATTAAATACATTTTATGGAATTCCAGACATTGTTGCAGCAATGCCATCTCTAATTGGAGATCAACTTGCTTCACAATATAATATTGATTACTTTGAAAACAAGGCTGTTCCAAGATATATTGTAACCTTAAAGGGTGCCAAACTATCGTCTGATGGAGAAGATAAGATGTTTAGGTTTTTGCAAACTGGACTTAAGTCTCAGTCACACAGAACACTTTATATCCCGCTTCCTGGAGATACAGAAAACAATAAGGTTGAGTTTAAGATGGAGCCTATTGAGAATGGTATTCAAGATGGATCATTTAAAGAATATCGTAAACAAAATAGAGATGATATTCTTATTGCCCATCAAGTACCTATTTCTAAACTTGGTGGAGCAGATTCAGGTATTGCGGCTGCCCTTTCACAAGATCGTACTTTTAAAGAACAAGTATCTCGTCCAGCACAAAAGCACCTTGAAAAGGTTGTTAATAAAATCATTAGAGAAAAGACAGATATCCTTGAACTTAAGTTTAATGAGTTAACCTTAACAGACGAAATTGCTCAATCTCAAATTATTGAACGATATGTCAAAACACAGGTTATGACTCCAAATGAGGCTCGTGAAAAGTTAGACCTTCCACAAAGAGTAGATGGTGACGAACCATTTGTAATGTCTCCACGTCAAGCAACTGACTCAAGGGCAAACTTGGCAGGTAGTCGTCAAAGAGATGCAGAACGAACAAATAACAACTCTGACTCTCCAACAACCATCTCTGGTCGTAATGCACAGGGTGAGGGTAGATCATCTCAGTAAATGAGATAATCATAAAATAGTTTGGTATAATGGATAACGATATGTTAATAAATAAAGCACATTGGGAAACTGATGGCGACAGTGTTCGTCTATCAATGCCTATTGGCAAGGTAGATGTAGAACGCCGAATAGTATCTGGCTTTGCAACTCTTGATAATGTTGACAAGCAAGGTGATATTGTAACAACCGAATCTAGCGTTGAAGCATTTAAAAATTTCAGGGGCAACTTAAGAGAAATGCACCAACCATCCGCAGTAGGAAAGATAGTATCATTTAAAGAAGATCGTTATTTTGATCCATCAACAAAAAAGTTTTATAGTGGAGTTTATGTATCTGCTTATGTTTCAAAAGGTGCACAAGATGCATGGGAAAAAGTATTAGATGGAACCTATAAAGGTTTTTCAATTGGCGGTAACATTAAAAATTGGGATGATGCATATAACGACGATCTAAAGAAAAGCATTAGAATTATTAAAGAATATGATCTATACGAGTTGTCATTGGTTGATAATCCAGCAAACCAGTTTGCAAATATTGTTTCCATTGAAAAGGTCAATGGTCAAAATGTAATTGGTGGATATCTTTCAAAGGCAGAAATTGAAAATGTATTTTGGGATTCTGAAGCAGGTATTGTAATGGTTTCAGAGTCTGATAATGAAGTAAGCCCTACATCTGGTAAGCCAATGCAAAATATTGGCTTTATTGAAAAAGGCGATAAGAATAACACAGAAACAATAAAGTTCTTAGTTGATAGTGCTAAAGGCATTAGTACAATTAAGATTACAAAGGAGGTTAGTCCTATGACTGAAGCAACAGATGCAGTAATTGAAACTGCAGTTGAAGAAGTACAGGTCGCTCCAGAGGCACAGCCAGCAGAGGTTGTTGCAGAAGCAACTGAAGAAATAGTTGCAGAAGCAGAAAAAATTGTTGCAGAAGCAACAGAAACCGCTGCAGTCGATGAGGTAGCACCAGCAGTTGAAGAACTTGCTATTGCTAAATCAGAAGATGGTAGTGCAGATTCTTCTGTTGAAAAAACAGAAGAGGGAGAGGTAACAACAGTAGAAACTATTGTTGAAAAATCTAACGAAGCAATTGTTGAGGCAGTTGCAGAAATTAAAAACTCTCTTACAAATGCCTTTGGCGATCTAGCATCAACCGTTAAGTCTCTTCATGAGCAGGTAGTTGCATTAAGCAAGTCTCTTGACAATGTATCAGGTGAGGTTAAAACCGTATCTGCAGAAGTAAACAATGTTAAGGGAGTTTTCAATGAGTTTGGTAAGCGTGTAGATCTTGTAGAGCAAGACACCGCTTTCCGCAAGTCTGGCGATCTAGGCGAGATCGTGCAGTTTGAACCCTCAAAAGTTCAGAAATCCCTATGGGGCGGTCGTTTCCTCACATCAACCGACCTATTTAAATAAGCAATAAAATCACTAGGAGGTGAAAAATAATGTCGGAACAAAATAAAGACCTAGAAAAAAACTATCCAGGATCAGGCGGAGCAGGCAATGAGATTAACTCTCAAGGCGGATTCGTTTCTGGTGGCGTTGGTGGTGCTACTGGTTTAGATTCTGCAGCAGCGTCTGTAGGATCACAACTTGGTAACACAGCAACTGCAGCATTCGGATCAACATCTGGAGCAAACGCAGTAAACCCAACAGGCGCAGCAGGTGGTATTCTAGCACCAGAGCAGGCTCGTAGATTCATCGACTATGTGTGGGATGCAACAGTTCTCGCTAAAGATGGTCGTAGAGTTACAATGCGTGCTAACACAATGGAGATCGAAAAGGTCAACGTTGGAGAGCGTGTAATCCGTGCAGCAGCACAAGGTGCACCAGATTATACAAACATCGGCGCAACTTTTACAAAGGTTGAATTAACTACCAAAAAGATTCGTCTTGATTGGGAAGTATCAACAGAAGCACTTGAAGACAATATTGAAGGTGGAGCACTTGAAGATCATCTAGTTCGCTTGATGACCAATGCTTTCGCAAATGATATTGAAGATCTTGCTATCAATGGTTTAGGAACAGGCGCAGATGCCTTCCTTTCAATCATGGCTGGTTTCGTAAAGCAAACTCGTGGAACAGTAGGAAATGCTGCTCACGAATATGCTGCAACAGTTTCAGACAATAACTACACAACATCAGTAATGCAAGGCTTGCTATTAGCAATGCCTCGCAAGTATCGTGCACTTAAGGCAAACCTTAAGTTCTACGCAGGTACTGATGCTTTTGCTGGTATTGTTCGTAACAATGGTACTCTTGCAGACGCTATCTCTTCAGCATTCGCTGATCGTATTGGTAGCACTCAAGCCAACCGTCAAGAATTCCTTGATGGCGGAGCACAGACCCTTGGCAACTCACGCACCACTCGTGTACTTGGTGTAGACGTTCTTGAGGTTCCTTACTACCCTGCAGGTTATGTCGATTTGACATTCCCTCAGAACCGTGTATGGGGCTTCCAGAGAGACATCACTGTAAACCGTGAATACAAGCCAAAGAAAGACACCATCGAATACACCGTATTTGTACGCTTTGGTATCCAATGGGAAGAACTAGATGCAGTCGCTTATGTTGACTCAGATAGTGCTGATTCCTAAGATCTAAAAGATCAAATATTAGGGCGGGTAGCGTAAAAAACTACCCGCCTTATTCTTATTCTGGTATAATTACAAATAAGCATAGGAGAATTATGAACTTAACAATTGAAGAGTTATCAACTAAAACTGTAATGGCATTAAAAGCATATGCAAAGAAAAATAATATTGAATTATTTGATGCAAATACTAAACTTGAAATATTAGAGATTCTTGCTAGTTGGATTCCTCCAGTAAACACAGAAGAGCGGGTAGAGGAATTAGATAAAGCAAAAACATTAGTAAATAAGGTAGCCCTATATTCACAAAAAAACCTACATATGGATAACTTAGGGGCTTTAAAGGTAGGATATAACATAGTCTCAAAGGAGGCATCGGAAAAGTGGCTAACACACAAATTGGTACGTATTGCACCGCCAGAAGAAGTAGCCTCATACTACGGTAAATAAAAATGCAGATATTACGTCTTCCCCCATATCCTCTTTCTGTAACCTACACAGTTCCAGATGCTAATGCCGACTACATAATTGTTATTGAGAACGTTGCAGAGCAGAGTGAAATTGAAGAGGCTGTAGAGTCTAATGCTAGTAAACAGATTACCTATTCTTTAGATGGTAATTTTATTAAATACGATAAGTCATATGCACTAACAATATACGAAGATGGCGGATCATCTGGGGCAAACCTTGTTCGTGGTGATATTGTTGTAGAAGATAATTTAGAAATTTTAAGACCATACGTAGATCCAATCGCTCTTGCTACATCAGGAATTGCAAGCGATATAGCACTATATAAAAGTTATGAAAATTTAGCAAGAATAATAATTGATAGCATTACTGGTGGATTTTATTATGATAGAACTTATTTAGAAGTAGTTGGTCAAGGAAATGACTATCTACCGCTTTGGAAAAAAACACATAAACTTTTAAAAGTATATGAAAATGCAGAACTTGTATATGATATAGACAATGAAGATGGACCAGCATTAACAGATTATACATTTTTAATTACTAAAGATAAAACAGCAATTACTAAAGATCCACTTGAAAGTGTTGACTCTATAAATCGTGCAGAAAGAAGATATTCTCGTATACCTGTAGGCGTGTCTGATTCCATGAGTTTATTCGATACAGAAGATAGTGGAAACACTCAAACTATTGTTCCAGGAGTTGCATTTTCAGAAGGTGCAGATTATATTGTTTTAGCAGAAACAGGATACAAGGTTGTCCCATATGATATTCAAGATGCAACACTAATGCTCATTGATGACATCAAATGTGGAAGATTAGATTACTACAAGAGATATGTTAAAAATTATAGTACAGATCAGTTTAAAATTGAATACGATAAACGTTTAATTGATGGAACTGGAAATATACTAGTAGATAAAATTTTAGAAAAATATAAAGAGAATATTATCCGTCCAGGAGTATTATAATGGAAGACTGTACAACAGACTTTCTATATCCAATGAAGGCAGACTTATACTATCCAGTTATAACTCAAACCCAATATGGACAAGCAAGTAGACAATGGTTTTTTGATAGAACAATTATATTAAATGCAACATCTGTTGGCGGAGCGGGAACTGAACAAATTAAACCAGAAGCATTTTTGCAACATGAAAATAAATTAGTAGCAAGAACTAGACTAGATCCAAGAACATCTTCAAACAATACAGATAATGCCATTAATAACATTTTAGTTACCAATATTCGTAACTCAGGTGATGAAGTTATTTATAGAGAAACAGCGGGACCAAGATCTGGTCGTGGAACAATCTATGAAGTAGCAACCGTAGATCCATTTACAGGTCCGTTTGGTTCTGTAGAATACTTTAAAATATTATTACGTAGAACAGAAAATCAGACCATAGGCGACTAATGATAGTTAGAACAAACACTAAAAGTTTTGATAAAGAGATGAACAACATTATTGACTATGCAATTGGTTTTTTAGATGGTGCCCAAAAAGGCAAAAGTATTTTTTTAAAAAATTTAGGTGCAGCAACAATAGAGTCTATGGCTAGATATGTAGATGTTTCTGCAAGGGGTAATCCTGCAGCACTACAACATGTTTATGAGTGGTATCAAACTGGAAGCCCATCTGCAAGATTATTTGACATTAATTACACTGTTAGTAATTTAGGGTTGAGTATTAACTCTAGTTTTAAACAATCAAGAACAGTAAAAAAAGATTCAAACGTTCCATTTTATAATAAAGCAAAGATTATGGAAGAGGGTATTCCTGTTACAATTAAACCAACAAGATCTCCAGTGCTTGTTTTTAATGAAGGCGGACAGACCGTATTTACTAAAAAGCCCGTGGTAATATCAAACCCTGGTGGAAGTCAGGCTAGAGGTTCTTTTGAAAAGACTATGGATGAATTTATTTCTAGATATTTTAAACAATCTTTTTTACGTGCTAGCGGAATTTATGATTATATTAAAAAACCAACAGTATTTAAGAAAAATATAAAAAGTGGTTCAAGGCTTGGCAGATCAAAGGGTATTGATACTGGGTTTAAATGGATTATAAATGCAAAGGTTAGTGTAGAATAGTATTATGGCATCTAATATATTAAATGAAACTGGTTTTCCACCAACTTTTGTAAATGCTTTTGTTAATAGTGAACTTAAAGAGTTTGGATTAATGCCAAATGGACCAGAGCCATTTCAGCCATTTTTTCCAGCACAAGTACCAGATAGCGTAGAAGGCATTTATAACGATATTCCGTTTATTAGAAATAACCCTGATACTACAGTTATTATATTTGATAGGCTTATTAGATTTAGACCAACAACATTTTATAGACACAAAAGAGAGCAATTAATATATTTTATCTATAGTCCAAATCTTACTAAACTACTTGATACAACTAGAGTAATTATTGAATGTCTTGACAGAGAAGATTCTGCTGCTCAAGATCTAAATTTTTGGATATCTCAAAATGATGTTCTTGATGAGAATGGTGACCCCATACCAAAAAACGTATTTTTCCATAATGTTAAGGTTTATCAAGCAGATGAAAGTAGGGATATTCTAGAGTTAGCCTCTGCTAGAACCCTGGGTCTAAATAAGTTGATAATAGAGTACGACTATCACACCCAAGCCGTTGGTAGCCTTGCCCAGCGGTATACATAAATGGTGTTATAATTAATCTGAGGAAACAAAACGCCAAACAACTTAATATCTATTTCTATGGAAAGAGGTGAATAAATGGCATATAGTCGTGGAACATCGACCAACATTATTGTTGGTGCTGCAGCACTTTTCGTTGCAGACACAACCCTAACTCCAGGTACTCTGGAGACTTTTAGTACTGAGGTATCATTCAAAGAAACTCTCTCAAATGATGCAGCATACACAAACGTAGGTTATACCATGAACGGTCTTGAATTACAGTTCCAACCAGACTTTGGTGAAGTTCAGGTTGACCAAATTCTTGACGTTGCTAAACTTTACAAGCAAGGCATGCAGGTAAATCTTGCAACTGCTTTTGCTGAGGCTACCCTTGAGAATCTTCTTTTGGCTCTAGCATTTAATGATAGCGAACTAACTGGAAACGTCGCAACTCACACAGGTAGGACTTTAAACCTATCTGCAGGAGATATCGGTGAATGTCCAGTAGAGCGTGGAATTGTTGCAGTAGGACCTGGTACAGGTGATTGCGTAGATTCTCCATTCGTGGAGCGTGTCTACACAGCATACCGTGCTTTGTCAATTGAAAACGTAACAGTTTCAGCAAAGCGTGACGAGGCTTCAATGTTTGAAGTTTCATTCCGTTTGCTACCAGAAGACACTTCAGGCTCATACGGTAAGATCGTTGATCGTACCTTCGGAGACCTATTGTCTTAATAGTCTAACTATTCTACATAGCCCATGTCTTCGGATGTGGGCTTTGTTGTTTTATGGTAAAATTGAATTTATATGGCAACTACAATATATAAGTCTCAAACGGTGTATTTATTTGATGGTACAGAATTAGAAATAATACCATTAAAGATTAAATATTTACGTGAATTTATGCAAACCTTTGAAACAATCAAAAAAACAAAAAATGATGATGAAGCCATGGCGGTATTAGTTGAGTGTGTGCGGGTATGCATGAAACAGTATTATCCATCAATATCTAAAAGCGTTGAGGATGTAGAAGATAATATAGATATGCCTACAATATATAAAGTATTAGATACTGCTGCTGGGATTAAGATTAATAAAAAATTAGAAGAAACAGTAAAGGATCAAGCATTAGACAGCGGTCAAACCTGGGAGACCTTAGATCTTGCAAAACTAGAATCTGAGGTTTTTTTGCTCGGTATATGGAAAGACTATCAAGAATTAGAAATATCTTTATCTATGCCAGAACTTATGGCAACCTTAGAGGTAAGCAGAGAATTAGACTATACAGAAAAAAAATTTATGGCTGCAATTCAGGGGGTAGACTTAGATAAAGAATCAAATAAAGACAAAGGGCAAAAAGAGTGGGAAGATATGAAGGCTAGAGTATTTAGTAAGGGTAAAACAAATGACAGTAATGATGTTTTGGCTTTACAAGGTATTAATGCACAGAAAGCAGGGTTTGGTATTGGTATGGGTTTGGATTACGAAGACCTAACAAAATAGCCTCCTTATGCTATAATTGACATAACCTATAGGAGGAAATATGGCGACAACTACGCATGAGGCTGAACAAGTAACCCTCATCGATGGAACAAAAATAACAGTTCGCCCGTTAAAAATCTCTCTTCTTCGTCCATTTATGAAGAAGTTTGAAGGGGTGGCTAAGGTTGCAGAAGACAATGAGAAATCAATGACTCTGCTTGTTGAATGTGTACAAATTGCTATGCAGCAATATAAACCAGAGTTATCTGGAGACATTCAAAAACTAGAGGATTTACTTGATCTTCCAACTGTGTATAAAATTGTTGAAGCGGCATCTGGCATTAACTTGTCATCTGTTACCGACATTCTTAACACACAGGAATAATTATATATTAGAGAAGGTGTGATACATGGCTGATGTTAATGCTAATATTGGCGTAAATATAGATACGTCTGCAGCGTTAGCACAACTAAAGGCTTTACAGAGACAGATATCTCAGTTTCACTCTTCTATCGCTAGGTCTAGCGAATCAGCAGCAATTGCTCAGAAGTCTCTGCAGAAAAATCTAATTGGTAGTATTAATTCAATTGGTGCCTTTTCTGCAGAACTTCGAACTGTAAGAACAAGCGCAGAGTCTTTTACTAACTCTTTAGAAAAAAATAAGTTTTCAATGCGGGAATACTTCCGCTATGCTGGTGCATCTACAAAAACATTTGGAAGACTTTTTAGAACAGAATTTGACACAATTGGCAAGGTAGCCGAAGAACGTGTAAAAACACTACAAACCCAATATATTAAAATGGGTCGTAATGCTAATGGAGCAATGGAAGCAATTGCGATTAGACCTACCTCTCTTAATATGCAAGACTATGGAACAAGAACAGCCATAGCAGCACAAAAACAAGCATTGTTTAATCAATTAATGAAACAAGGCAGTACTAATTTATTAAATTTTGGTAAAAATACACAATGGGCTGGTCGCCAACTTATGGTTGGCTTTACAATACCTTTATCTATTGTTGGATCTGCCGCTACAAAAACATTCATGGAAATGGAAGCGCAAGCCCTTAAATTTAAAAAGGTTTATGGAGACTTATTTACACCAACAGAAGAAACAAAACTTGCCTTAGACAATATTACAGAACTTGGAAAACAGTTTACTAAATATGGTATTGCTGTTTCTCAAACAGTTGGTTTGGCTGCAGAAGCAGCAGCAGCGGGTTTTCAAGGTTTAGACTTACAACGTCAAACTACAGAAGCAACACGTCTTTCTGTTCTTGGTCAAATTGATAGTCAAAAAGCACTTGAAACAACTATTTCTTTACAAAATGCCTTTGGAATGTCATCTGATAAACTTGCAGATTCTATTAACTTTTTAAACGCAGTAGAAAACCAGACAGTTGTATCTCTTGATGATATTACTACTGCTATTCCAAAAGTAGCACCAGTTATTCAACAATTGGGTGGAGATGTAAAAGATTTAACATTCTTTATTGCAGCCATGAAAGAGGGTGGCATTAATGCATCAGAAGGTGCAAATGCGCTTAAATCTGGTCTTGCAGCATTAATTAATCCAACTAAAAAAGCATCAGACATGCTTGCTAGTTTTGGTATTAATGCAAATGCAATTGTTACTAAAAATAAAGGCAATTTAAAAACAACAGTTATTGAGTTTGCAAATGCTTTAAATAAATTAGATCCACTTAATAGGGCACAAGCAATTGAGCAAATGTTTGGTAAGTTTCAGTTTGCTCGTTTGTCAACATTATTTGCTAACGTAGCAAAAGATGGAAATCAGGCTTCTCGTGTTCTTGATTTAGCCAATTCATCAGTAGAAGAACTTTCTGCTTTATCTGAAAAAGAATTAGGAATGACTGCAGACTCTGCAATGAATAAATTTAAAAAGAGTGTTGAAGATCTTAAGGTTGCACTTATCCCAGTTGGAAAAGCATTTCTAGAAGCAGCAACTCCAATTGTAGAATTTGTTGGTGGATTATTAGAAAAATTTGGAAACTTATCAGATAGTACTAAGCGTGTTATAACTATCTTAACTGTTGGTATTGGGGCTGTTGGACCTATATTCTTAATGACATTTGGTCTACTTGCTAACTTACTTGCTAACGCAGTTAAAGGTGCAATGATATTAAGGCATGGATATTTAAGGCTAAGTGGTCAATCAGAGATTTTAGGGCAACAAACACAATATCTAAATACTGAACAACTAGAAGCAGCCGCCGCCGCACACTCATTAGACCAGTCACATGCAAGACTAACACAACAATTTACTGCTGAAGCAGAAGCACTTAATAAATTAATTATTGCATATCAAGGTGCTGCAAGAGCAGGTCAGAACTTTATGTTTAATAATCCTGGAATGATGCTGCCACCAAGAGGCGGTAAAAAATTAGCAAGTGGTATTGTTTCAGTACCAGGACCAAAGGGTGCAGGAGATGTTGTTCCAGCAATGCTATCTCCAGGAGAAGCAGTTATTCCAACAGATATGGCAAAGAAGTATGCTCCTTTAATTCAAGGAATGATTGCAAATAATATTCCTGGATACGAACTTGGTAAGGGATTTAAAAATGCAACAATGTTTTTGCCAGAATCTATTAATACACTTATGGGGCAATTAGGTGGAAAAGGCGTTGCAACTGGAGATGTTTCTAGATATTTAGGTCAAGCAGGTGGGTCATCAATGGCTCCATTAGTTGCTGTTATTGCAAGAGAAATTAAGGTTGGTCTTAATAGTCCTAAATTTAAACAAGAATGGTCTACGATAGCAGATCTTTTTGCACAAACAGCAACAGATGCATTAAATCAATCTGGAATAGAATTTATCAAAGATGCAGATCTTGAAGAAATAGTTGTACCAGCACTTCGTGAAGCAGCAAAGGGAATACAGGTTGCTGGAAAAGATATTGATGTTGCACTTGAAAATGCTATTAATCAAATTAGAACGGTGGGTCCAGTAGGTGTAGGATCTGGATCTTTAGGCGGAATTGGAAGAACAACCTTTGCAGGATCATACAGAGGAACAAGAACTGCAGCACAAAAATTTGCTGCGGAAAAAAATTCAGAAATGTTTAAACAAACAGAACGACTATCTCAAAGCAAAGGAAAAACTGTTAGGTCATTCCAAACATTAAATCCAATGTTAAATGAGTGGGAAGTTGCAACAATGTCTCATATTACAACATCTATTACTGCAAGTGCAGAAGAGTTAACAAAAAAAATGTCTCCGTATCTTGGTGATGTTGGAGAAAAAATAACAAAAGCCATTACAAAAGATATTACAAAAGGTGTAATGAATCAAGCAAAAGTTGCATCGCCATCAAAAGAAACTGCAAAAGTTGGTGCAGATATTGCAAGAGGCTTTGTTATTGGAGCACAAGAATACGTAGATGATGCACAAAGAGTGGGACAAAAACTTGGATCAAATATGGTTCAAACATCATCTGGATTATTTCTTCCAGGTACAACAAGTGCTCAACCTAAAAAACCATCTGGTCCACAAATATCTTTATCAGAAACAGTTTCAAAAGCAAGGGTAAATAGAGAAAACCTTATAAATCTTCAGCAACAAAGACAATCACAACTATTAACTGCCTCTGCTCAAAAACTAGGAAATTTAAATAGTAAAATAATGGGCAGCACTTTTGCTTTAACATCACTTGCGGGTATTGCATCAATGGCAGGTGGAAACTTAGGAAAATTATCAGAGGTTATATTCAAAATTAGTGGAGTGGCATTTGCATTTTCTAGTATTTTACAAATACTTCCAAAGAGTTTACTTAGTTTTATAGGTAAATTTAAGTTTGCTTTTGGTGGAGTTGGGTTAGCACTGACTGCTGGTATTGGAATTATTAAATTAGTTAATGCGGCAAGAGAAAGAGAAAGAAAACAATTAGAAGCATTTGGCGATGCTATAAAAAATACAAAAGAACAAATTCAAAGTTTAGGTGATTATTTTGGAGTTATTCCTACAAAGACTGGACTAGAAACTACTAAGCCACAACTAACTGTTGATAAAAATACAAGAGAAGCACTTGACAAATTTAAAGCATCAGATACATTTAAAGAATTTGCATCTACAATAGAGGCTGTTTCTAAATTATCAAATAATGATGCAATTACTGCATTAAAAGTAAAAGGTCAAGAACTACTTGGAAAAGGATTTACAAAAGATCAAGTTTCTTTAATTCTTAGAGCAATTCAAGAAGAGGCTGGTAAAACAAGTTTAAAGGTTGACTTTAAAAATATAGATGTTAACGTATTAAATACAGATCTACAAAATGAAATTACTAGAAAACTAGCAGCCTTACCTAAATTTATTAGTGAAAATCTTGAAAAGAAAATGGTATTAAATGACTCTGGAAGATGGGTATCATCGATAGTTCCTGGCAAAAAAATAGAAGCAGAGTTGAAAAATTCAGGAACATTACTTAAAACTTTCTTTAACGGATTGTCTGGAATGTTTAAAAATGGAATAATAACTGGAGAAGAGTTTAATAATTCATTTGCTAAAACAATGGATACCCTAATAACTCAGATTCCAAATGCAACACAGCAAACATTATTATTAAACGCTGCATTAAATCAAATGGATTCAGAACTTGCAAAAAATGCTATTAAAATTAATGATGTTAAAGATAAAATTTTACTTTTACAGGCAGCAGCAGTTGGAGCCGCAGTATCTATGGCAGCGTTGGGTGCTTTAAGGATTGCCGCAGATGATCCTAAAGATGTTGATGCTCAAATTAGAGCAGCAGCAGTTAGATCAGATGTTGCTAAAGCAATTGCTAATGCAACTAAATTACAAGAATCTTTAAATAAAGGATTAAATAAAACATATCAGGATTTAAATAAGACAGAAGATAAAAAAACAAAAACACAACTAGATGTGCTAAAACAGGCACAAGATTATATTAACCTTCAAGAACAACTTATTGATATGCAAAATGCACCAAAAATTAAAGCATATAATGATGAAATAGAAAGACAAGAAGAACTATTAAAAAATGTAAATAAACAACTTGATTTAATCACAGAAACTTCAGTTACACCAATTGAAACAAAAATTAAATCTAATTCATATTTAATTGATCAAATAGCAATTAAAGAAGATCAAATTAATGAGCAGTACAACTTGCAGATTGAGGCATTAGGAAAAGTAAGAGATATTAATGAAGAAATTGCCGCATCTGAAAAAGAAAGATTAACTCTTGCCGATGCTCTTACTCGTGGAGATATTTCTGCTGCTGCAGTAATTGCACAAGAAGCAAGAGCAAGACAATCAGCATTTATTAATGAAAGTATGACAAATTCTTTATCAACATCTAGAGATTCAAGAATTGCATTACTTGGTAGAAATAAATTAGAAAAAGAAAATAAAAAACTACAACTTGATATTGCCAAAATTCAAAGAGATCAATTAGATCCGTTAAACCTTCAAAAAGATGCAATTCAAAAAAATATTAATACTCAAAATGAAATGAAGTCTGCTTTAGAAAAAACAATTGAAAAAAGAAAAGAAGAAATTACATATTTAGGTTTAACAAAATCACAAATTAATGAATCTATTAAGGCTTTAGATCTTGCACAAAATGAAAACATTGATATTAAAAGTGATTCATTTTTAAGAAATGTTTTAAAGGGTGCACTAGGAGATGCTGATGCATTAAGAAGGGCTTTAGACGAAGTTGCAGCAGCAGCAGCAAAAGCATTTTCTACTCCATTAGCAAAAAAGATTACAAGCATAACTACTAGTTCATCACAAGTTGTGCCAGCAGCACAGGTAGACGCTATAGCATCAAGTATTACAAAAAAAGTTGAATCTATGTCTCCAGAAATAATTGCAAGTAAATTTATATCTGCAGGACAGGCAGAACAGTATTTTGCAGATCAGGCAATAACAAGTCAGGGTCTTAGTCCAAGAGCAGCAGGTATGCTAAAGGGAATGTTTGGGATGGCTTCTGGTGGTATGGTTCCTAAATATTATGTTTCTGGAGGATACTCTAAAGGTACCGACACAATTCCAGCAATGCTTACACCTGGAGAATTTGTTGTTCGTAAAAATGCTGTTGACTCATTTGGAGTAAATAATCTTAATAAAGTAAATGATGGCTCATATGGTAGTTCTTCAGTGTATAATTATAGTCTAAATGTTAACGTTAAATCTGAGTCTAATCCAGATGACATTGCAAGAACTGTTATGACACAAATTAGACAAATTGATAACCAAAGAATTAAGACTCAAAGAGGGGCATAATGGCAACCGCAGCATACGTTTCAGGCAGAAAGCGCTATCAGAGACCACAGGGAATTCTTTGGTCAGAGAATGCTGGAACTCTTGTTGACGGTCTTTATGTCCCCACAGGACAAGAAATAGGGGCAGTTTCAAACCTTACCACAGGTGGCATTAATCAATTTTTAATTTTATCAGATCATAATAGGTCAGAAATGTCATTTAATTCAGAAAGAATAGAAAAACGTGAAAGAACAATTAATGGTCGTATGAGGTCCTATCATATTGCAGATAAACTTACGATGAGTGTTTCTTGGAATAATCTACCTTCCCGTGCATATTCTGAGTTGGCAGATTTTAATGCAACTGGCATATCATCAAGTAAAGGAACAACAAATGAATTTACATCAGATGGTGGCGCAGGTGGCGTAGAAATATTAGATTGGTATGAAAATCATCAAGGTCCATTCTGGATGTTTTTAGCATATGATAAATACAAAAATTTTGGAGATAATGATGCAGCATTTAATAATTTAGGAAAATACAATCAAATAATTCAGGTTTATTTTTCTGATTTTAATTATTCAGTTGTAAAACGGGGCGGAAGCAATCATGATCTTTGGAATATATCGGTAATGCTGGAAGAGGTCTAAAGTGTTTGTTAGTGAAGCATTAAAGACCCACTTTGAAACATCTGCAACAATTCAAACAAGATCCCTAGTCTTGGCTGAATGGAATATGAATATGCCAGATAACATTTTTTATGTTGGCAATTACAGATACAGACCAATTGGTTCAGAGGCAAAATATCAAACCCTTCCATCATCTTTTGATCAATTGGATGAAGGCGACTATTATACGGACGCAACAGACTCTGAAATATCTATAGATGGCGGGGTAGATAATCAAGATTTGCCTCAACAATTTACATCTATAGAACAAAAACGAAAGTTATTGTATTCATTAGAAGATTGCTTAAAACCATTTAGACCAAGATCAGGAATTAACAAACCTTTATTTTTTTATAACAATAAGCAATACCTTGCAAATTCTGGAGCATTTTTAGCACAAAGACCAAGATACTACATGTCTTCTAGATATGATCAATTTAAATATTGGAACTCATACAGAAAAGAAGATAGCGTAGAGCGTGGAATTGCAAGAAATATATTAAATGGTTTATTTTACATAGATGATGCAGTTCCATTTGTAGTATATAAAGAAGATGTTCCAGCCAATAGGCTTGTAGTTAAAATGCAAACCAATGTTGGAACAGTAGACTTAACAAATTTTACTAATTTTTCATCAACGAACCCAGACCCACTTTATGGAAATACTAATAAAACAACGCCAAAAAGATGGAAAATACAATACTTAAAAAATAATAATTGGGTAGATGCCTATTCATTTAATGAAAATTCAACAAGGTCAGATGGAACTCAAATAATTCAGCCAGATGGATATGTAGAATTAGAGTATGGACTAATTATTCCAGATACTTTTAAAGAAAATTTTGTATTTGCAGAAACCTATTCATCAGAAACGCTTTTACCAGAACAGTCAATAAATGGATATGCTTACCTAGTTATAGAAAATCAATCCAGTATTGGTACATTTTTTGTTTGGAATGACATCACATCTGATTATGAAACTTTTATTCCACAGTATGGTTGGAGTCTTGGTTCTGAATCAGTTAATTCACAAACCAATTTTGCTAAAGATCTTGTATCCCCAGTGCCATTTTCTGATCCAGTAACCACAGAATCTAGATATAGAGAGTTTGAGTATCTTCGTGGAATTAGAATTGTTGTAGAGTTAATGAATAAAAATGAGTCTACATTTGATTTAATTGAGATGTCTCCAAGACTTGTTGTAGACATATCTAATGATGTTATTGAGTATCAAGTAAAGAAATCTCTTTCTGATATTGGTAACACATCTTTGCCAGTTGGTCAACTATTAGCCTCCACTGGTTCTATTTCTATATTTGATGCAGAACAAGCCTTTAATCCTAATAATATAAATAGTATTATTAAAGATTATTTAAGAAAAAATATTAAATTTAATTTTTATGAACAAATTTTAAATGTAGATGGATCAGATTATTCTGTACCAATAAAAACATTATACTCAGAAGGAATGCCACAGTCTGATGTAACTGGTGGAACACTATCTTTAGAACTAAGAGATTTTTATTTCTTTTTAGAATCAATGCCTGCTCCAAGAATGTTGGTTACAGAGGTTTCATTAAGTTATGCTATATCACTATTATTAGATTATATTGGATTTACTAATTATTCTTTTAAAAGAGTTGATAATGAGAATGATCCAGTTATACCTTACTTTTTTATTGCCCCTGATCAAAATGTTGCAGAAGTATTAAATCAACTTGCAATATCAACACAAACAGCAATGTTTTTTGATGAGTATAATAATTTTATAGTAATGAGTAAAGACTATTTAATGCCAACAGAAGAAATGCGTAGCATTGATATAGAGTTACTTGGAAACAATAATCAATCTGTATCTGGAATTATTGAAAATCAAACAACATCAAACATACCAAACATTATTTCTGCAAGCAGTGAAGATAAAAAAATATTTAATGATGGAAAGATAAGTTATACGACTAGGTATATTCAAAGATCCTATGGATCAATTAAACAATCATCAATGATTGATAAAGATAAAACTTGGATATACAAACCAGTATTGCTGTGGGAGGCTTCTGGAACCACTTCAACAAAAACAGTAAACGAATTAGCATCAAAACAAAGTAATTATGTTTTAGGGGCAATGCCATTAAACTCTGATCTATCTAGCGAACTGCCAAAAGTAGTTGGTGGAGTAGTAACAAATAACATTATTGATATTGGAGAAAACGTATATTGGCTAACAAGATATCAAGGGTATTTATATTCTAATGGTGAAATAATTAGATATGATGCAGCACAGTTTAATATTACAGGAACTGGAAATGTTTGGATTTCAAATAATCAAGAATATCAAAAATATTTTGCATCACTTCCATTTAATGGAAAAATATATCCAACTGGATTAATTCGTATTTTTTCAACACCATACTACGAATCAATTGGTTCTATAGCAAGATTACAGCCAGGGGCAGTTTATGAGCATGGTCGTGGTCAATTTGGTACACAAGTTGCGCCACATTTTGCTGGAATAAATTCTTATTGGTCTAATAATGATAATGTTCGTGGATGTAACATGGAGTCAGGATACTTGTTTACAACAGAAATCAACCCTACACTACCCTCAACTACAACTGGCGCAGCAGGAGTAAATAATGTTTTGGCAAGACAAACATCTAGAAATAGTATTATTAAAAATTATATGGCTACAAGTTATTTTACAGAAACAGAAGTAAATAGTTTAAAGTCAACTCAGTCTGGAACAATTCAATCTTCTGCTTTAGTTATGAATGGACCATCCTTTAAAAGCACAGAAACACCAATTGATTTTGTTTCCTATGTATACAAAAATTTAAATAGTGCATATAAACACTTTGGAACAAGAATAAGGATAGTTGGTAAAGTTGAAAATAGTGAAACTAGAAGTCAAACACCAATTGGAAGCATGCCATATTATCAAATTAGCGGAGTTCAGCCAAACCAAAGTATAAGCATTGGTGGTGGGTCTGGAGGTTTAGCAGTTATGTTAAATCCAGAAACAAACAATGGCTACTATTTTGAAATTGTTGCTTTAACAGAAAACAATGTAGAGTCATATTTAAATTTAGATAAAAATAATCAATCTGATATATCAATTAATAATATAATATTTTATAAAATTAAAAAAGAAAGTTCTTCTACTAACGCAATTCCAGTAAAACTATGGGGCGGTCTTAGTAAAATTCTAGTAGACGATGGAAAATTTGCAGGTCAATACAGAGTATCTGGAGAAGAAAATTCAACAGTATACGATTTATCAGTAGAATACCAAGATATAGGAAGCACTAGAAGATTTTTTCTATATATTAATAATCAGATAGTTCAGGTTGTAGATGATACAGACCCACTCCCAATTTATAATAATATGGCTTTATTTACCCGTGGATCTTCAAGATGTATGTTTGAAAATATCTATGCTTTATCAGAAAACTATTCTCAAAATTCTAATGTTCTACCAGGAGAAACCTTATCTTCTGCATTTGGAGATAAAGAAGTTAGTATTAATGAATCATTTAGAAAATATGCAATGAGCGGAATTGTTCAATCAACTTATTTATCTGGCATTAGCGCACAACAACCACCAAAATATAATATGTATTTTGAAGAGTTTGGATCAATTATGAGAGAGTGTGCATATTTTAATATTAAATATGACCGTGCATATCCAGCACTCTATGCTCAATTATCACCAACATTTAATAGAATTAAAAGTTATACTACGTCTGGATTCTATGCAGACTCTTATGGAGCAGAATTTTTAATTTTTAACTCAACAGATTCTGCAATTAACCTAGATGAAACAACTGGAAATTATTTAAGAATTCAAGGAATTGCATTTACACAAGATACTACTCATGAATTGTCTGTTGATGAATATTTTAAAAAACGTGGCAATCTTTCAGATCCACCATTCCAAGGTAATTCATTAACCTATTCTCCGTTAGTTGAAAAAGATAAATACGATCAAATTAAATTAAGTAGATTAATTTATGGAAAAAATGAATTTTCAATAGATACTCCATACATACAAACCCAAGATGATGCTGAAGCATTGATGGGTTGGATTATTAATAAAGTTATGACACCTAAAAAATCTGTAGGTTTAAAACTATTTGCTATTCCAACTCTTCAATTGGGGGATATTGTAAATATTAATTATAAAAATTCTGATAACATAGATTTAATATCTACTGAAAATGATAGGTTTGTAGTATATAATATAGAATATTCAAGAACTGCTAATGGTCCAGATATGACCGTTTATTTGAGTGAGGTATAAAATGTCAAATAGTCTATCACCTACGCCAAATACACCATTAAGCATAAATCAAATGCTTGCATCTTCTAATGCAAATTTAATTAAAACTGCTACACCAGATATTGTTTTATTTGATGATGACTCAGTGCCAACAGAGCAAATGGCTGATTTAATATTTGAAAATATTGGTGGGCAAGAATTAATAAATATAGCAAGAAATGATACTATTAATGGTCAAAATATATCCTATCAGCCAATAAAAAATATTAGATCAATACAACAGTCATACAACCCAAACAATATTTTAGGATTACAAAAAACCTCAGATAAATATTTTTCTGGATTTTCTATTAGTTTTAATCAAAAAACTCCAAATATTGGAAATGGTTTAGATGGTACAAACGTTTATGTTGATGACTCTGGAAACTTAGTGATAGAGGCTATTGGTTTAAATAATGACGAGCAACTTGAGGTCCAATTAAGCACGGGTGGTACAATATATAGTATACAATTTGACGGGAATGAATCATGATAACTAATGCTGGAAAATCCATTATTGGTAAATACCTGCTTGGTCAGGCTCCAGCCTATGCCTCATATATTGCTATAGGGTGTGGTCCAACGCCTTTAGATACCGCAGATGTCCAAGGTGATTTTTCTACTAAACAAAATCTTGATTTTGAAATGTTTCGTGTTCCCATTTCTTCAAGAGGGTTTGTAAAAGAAAACGGTATTGATAAAATTGTTTTAACTGCAGAACTACCAACAGAAGAAAGATATGAAATATCAGAAGTTGGTTTGTATTCTGCTGGCTCTAACCCATCTGCTGGAGCGTATGACAGTAAGACTGTATTTGCTTTTACTGCTGGAGAAAATTGGCAACACCATACCGTTTCTGCAGCAACAGCAATTGATACTTTTACAGCACCATTAGATGATCCAGAAGATGATAATATTATTGCAGTTGCAGATACAGTTTTTCAAACAAATGCTGATAATGCAATATTCTTTAAAACATCTCGTGCAAGCAGATATGAAAGATGTAGATTTTTAAATAACATTATTTTAATTCAAGGAGATGATGCTGATCTAACAATTAGTGAAGAAAGTGGTCCATCAGCAGATCATTTTGTAATTGAGTCAGGATCAAATCATATACATTTAACTGGACCACAAGTTGATTTTAGCAGAAACTCCCCTAAAGATGAATTAAGATTAGCGTTTTCCTTAGTAAGTAAAAATGGAAGTTCTTCTGCAATTCCAGACACGATTAGAGTTTTAGTAGATTTTTCATCAACAGATGCTGGCTCTGGAGAGTTTGCAAGGTTTGAAGCAGAAATAAATCATGTGAATTCTGGTAATACAGAATCAGGTCAAGATTTTGAAACTAATAGATATTTTGTTGTATCTAAAGAATTACAAGAACTTTATACAACTGCAAACTTTACTTGGGATGCTGTAACGGTTGTTAAGATTTATGCTTCTGTTATAGATGGTGGCAATCCATCAGCAGACTACTACATTGCTTTAGATGCATTGAGATTAGAAAATACTCAAACTCTTAATCCACTTTATGGTCTAACTGGATATTCAATTGTTAAAAACGATAATGCAGAAACAATTATAAAATCTCCTAATACTAGTAATTATATAGAGTTTAGATTTACAGTCGGTGTTTCTTAATGGCTGACGCAGGTATTAAAAAATTAATTATTCCTAAAAATCAACTACCACCTGTAGGAGATAATAATGAATACTCAATGAGATATAGGATTATTTCTGATGATAAAAACAGATATTCTCATTGGTCTCCAATATTTTCAGCAACTGCTCCAGATATAGAGGTAGTTAGTGGTAGATTAATTGTTAATGGCAATGCCTCTACAGTTATTTGGGGAGATGAAAACACTAGACCAAAATATGATATATTTGTAAAGTTTGATGGAGGAAGTTATGCATATCATGGAACTTCTCCAATCCATACATATAGTTTTATTAATACTGGCACAACAAATGTTAGAGTAGCCATACAGGTTGAAGGTATTAACAAAGTAAGAAATGCTGAATTGACTATATTTGAATCAAGTATAGTTTCTTTGGTATAATTAAATAGGAGGAACAATGGCAAAAATACCGCTACCAGAACGTGGGCAACCACTAGATGTTACATATATCTATGAGTTGGCTAAAACTATTAATGATTTATCTACAGAGGTTTCTTCTGCAGCATATAACTTTACAAGCATTGATAATGGTCCATCAATTAAAGAAACTATAAAAACATCAAACGCAAGAGTTGTTGGTGGATATGTAGAGATTTTTACAAACAGTATTGTAAGTGCGGGTAACGAAAGAGCATTTACCTACTCATTCCAAAATGATTTTAAATTCCCACCAATAGTTACAGCAACAGCATTAAACATTGGAAACACAGAGGCTGGTCAAAACGTTACAGTTGTTTTACAAAAACCAACTACGTCTAAGGTTGATGGGTTTGTAAGGTTTGGAGCATCTGGAAACCTATCTCTTGCTGTAAATCTAATTGCCGTTGGTATTCCAAATTAAAAGTTAATTATGCTTTTTTGTAAAAAATGTGGTGGGCGATTGTTTGTTGACAGACAATATACAAGCATTCAACATATAGAAACGTATTGCGTTCGATGTGGAACTAGAAAATTTTTTCACCCACCCATGGAAAGCGGAGAGGGTAAATGGTTACTGGAAAAGGAATTATTGAGAGCGAAATTTACAATAACGATTCTGTAATAAAGGGAAGTAAAAAAATATGGTTTCTTAACGGAGACCTAGTAAGACTCTATCATAGTTCTAGATCTACTGGATTGGTATCAGTATATAATATTACCAAAGACAGAATTGAAACTTGCCTGCGTACTGATTTTAGAAAAAATAGAGAAAAGGCTTATACTGTTGCTGAGACTGCTAAGTTAATTAATCGTCATAGAAAATATATGCCAACATTAATGAAAAAGGGAATTATTCCTCCACCAGTAGGGTCAAGATTAAATGGCGAAAGGGGTTGGCAGATAAGATCTTATTACTCAGAAAGCACGGTGCAGGCAATTCGTGATATACTGGCATCTATACATATGGGGCAACCAAGAAAAGATGGACTAGTAACAAATAATATGACGCCAACTAACCAAGAGTTGACACGGCGAATGGGAAAAGGTATACTTACATATACAAGAACAGATGATGGAAGGTATATTCCGATCTGGTCGGAAAATATTTAAAACAAGAAAAGGTGGGGTAATGGAAAACGAAAATACAAAGGTATCAGTAACGCTGGGATATACTCTTAATTTGGGTAATTTCCAATCATTAAGAATTGATCTTGGGGTGGTTGATTCAAAACGTAATAACGAAGATGATGATCAAGCCTTTGATAGAGTGTATAAATTTGTTGAAGACAAATTAACAGAAAAAATCAAAGAGGCACAACTAGAGGCTGACAGCGATAATTAATGGCTGACCGCAAAGACCGTATGGCTTTGCTTAGTAGGTATAGTAAATTGCACACAGCAAAATACGAGCAAAAGCCATCTTTAAATTTAAACGTAGAGCAATGGTCTGCTGACTCCCTTATAGAGTCTTATGGTATTTCTGGTTGCTATGATTTACTTGAATATTATTTTAGTATTGCACAAGAGCCAAGTTGGAATTATTTTGCTTATAATGCAGAAAAAATTCTTAATGGTAAACTAGATATAGAACAAGATATTAAAGAACGAACAGAGCGTAGAAAATTAGCAAGAAGGTGGTTAAGTGAATAATACAGAAGCAAAAGTTATTTCAGCAGTATTACAAGATAAACAAATGCATGTATTGTTACAAGCCAATGTAGAAAATCTTCTTAGAACCCATAATGATGTATGGAATTTTATTCGTTTATATTTTGATAATAATGGATCTATTCCACCAGCGTCTTTAGTAATAGAAAAATTTAGAGATTTTCAGCCAATAGAAGGTGTTGGGGCTACTAAACACCATCTTGAAGAGTTACAAACAGAATATTTAAATGATAGCCTTAAGGATATTTTAAGATCTGCAGCAGGTGAGGTACAGGTTGGCAACGGTACAGAAGCACTCAACGGGCTTATTACAAAAACATCTGAGTTAAAGAAAAATACTTCTGCTATACGTGACATTGATGCTACAGATCTTGACTCTGCCGTTGCATATTTTGAAAAGATTCAACAACAAAAATTAACTGGTCAAGTTGGAATTAAAACAGGTTTGCCAGGATTTGACAATTACCTACCTTCTGGAATTATGCCAGGACAACTTGGTGTGTTCTTAGCATATCCAGGCATTGGCAAATCTTGGCTTGCTCTTTACTTTGCAGTACAAGCATGGAAGCAAGGCAAGTCTCCATTAGTCATATCACTCGAAATGTCTGAGACAGAAGTTCGTAATCGTGTATTTGCAATTATGGGTGAAGGTCTTTGGTCTCACCGTAAATTAAGTAATGGTGAAGTAGAACTTGATATGTTAAAAAATTGGCATGCTAATAAAATAGCAGGTAAACCAGAGTTTCATATTATCTCAAACGATAATGGTGGAGAAGTAAATCCATCCGTAGTTCGTGGAAAGATTGATCAATATAAGCCAGACTTTGTTATTGTTGACTACTTACAACTTATGTCTCCAAACCAAAAATCTGATAATGAAACGGTACGTATGAAAAACCTTTCAAGAGAACTTAAACTAATGGCTATTAGTGAAGAGGTTCCTATTATTGCTATTTCATCTGCTACCCCTGACGACGTAAAAGATTTAAGCAGTGCCCCAACACTTGGTCAAACAGCATGGTCAAGACAAATTGCCTATGATGCTGACTGGGTAATGGCATTAGGTCGTGCTACCAATAGTGATATTATTGAATGTGTATTTAGAAAAAATAGAAATGGTTTTATGGGTGACTTTTTAGTACAAGTAGATTTTGATAAAGGCTATTATAGATATAAGGATTACGAAGATGGTAAATAATATTTATAGCAAAGAACAAATACAAAGAGTTCTAAGTGGTGCTGGCATTGATGTAGAGGCAGAGTTTGGAAATGACTTTATTATTTATTGTCCATATCACAATAACACAAGAACCCCTGCTGCAGAAGTTGCAAAAGATAGCGGTTTGTTCTTTTGCTTTGGTTGTCAAACCACAAAAAATCTTGAAGAATTTGTTATGTTTGTAACTGGCAGAACTTATTTTGAAGCAGCACGATATATAAAAAGTAAGCAAACAGAAACAAACATTGAGAATGTAATTAATAAAACAATGTATGCTCCACCAGACTTTGTTCAATATGATGAAGTATTAATTAAAAGATTAAACAATCAAGCGCTAGAATCTCCAAGAGCAATGAGATACTACTTTAATAGACTTATAACAGAAGAATCAGTAAAAAAGTTTGCTTTAGGATATTCAGAAAAACAAGATATGGTCACAATACCAGTTCATTCTCCAGATGGAATGACTCTTGGCTTTGTTGGTAGATCTATTGAAGGCAAAGAGTTTAAAAATACTCCAGGACTTCCAAAAGGTAAATTGTTATTTAATTTACACAGAATTAAGGCATCCAGTTTAGTATATGTAGTTGAATCATCTTTTGATGCTATAAGGCTAGATCAAGTAGGATTCCCAGCAGTTGCAACTCTGGGCGCTAACGTATCTGCATCGCAGATTAAGTTATTAGAAAAGTACTTCAATAATGTTGTACTTGTTGCAGACAATGATGAGGCTGGCGCAATAATGAGAGATAAGTTAATTGAAAAACTTGGCTCATTAGTCAGCGTAGTAAATATAGATAAAAAATATAAAGATATAGGCGATATGGATGATGATGCAATTAGGAGCCTTGAGTTTCAATTTGACAAATCTATATCATCTATGTTAAACTAAAATAACAAATCGAAGGAGAAAAATATGAGCGTAGTAAAGGGACTCAAAAATATAAATGCCCTGCTCGACAAACCAAAATATGATGAAAACTCACCAAAGGTAAGATGGTTAAAACTTGCCGATGGTCAATCAGCAAAAATACGTTTTGTTGAAGAACTAGATGAAGACTCTGCAAACTATAATGCAGATCGTGGTCTTGCTTTAGTTGTCAAAGAACATACAAATCCAAAAGACTATAAGCGCAAGGCTGTAGATACAATGGAGTCAGAAGGTCGTGACTGGGCAGAAGAGATGCACCGCAAAGATCCAAAGGCTGGCTGGAGAGCACGTCTTCGCTTCTATTGCAATGTTCTAGTTGACGATGGCATTGAACCACCTTATGTGGCTATTTGGTCAATGGGTGTTAGCAAGCAATCAGCATTTAATACAATTCGTGAGTACGCCTTAGAAACTGGCAGTATCTCAAATGTGGTTTGGAAAGTAAAGCGTAACGGTCAGGGTACTGAAACAAGTTACACAACTATTCCAAGTGCACCAGACACAGAGCCATTTGACTGGTCAGCATACAAGCCTTATCCTCTTGAGTTAGCATTAAAGAAAATTCCTTATGCTGAACAAGAAGCGTTTTACTTAGGCTTTGACGGTCCAACAACTTCATCTGCAACCAACGTAGATTGGTAAGATGAATTACGTAGGCTTACATTTACATACACACTATTCGTTATTTGATGGTGTTGCTACTCCAGAAGAATACGTGAACCGTGCAGTTGAGTTAGGGATGCCAGCAATTGCCATCACTGACCACGGTACTTTATCTGGGCATAGGGAACTGCACCGTATTGCAAAAGCAAATAATGTAAAGCCTATCCTTGGTTTAGAAGGATACATGTGTGCAGACATATCTGATAAAAGAGATAAGTCTGAAAGAGAAGGTCAACAAGATCTTGTCTATAACCACATTATCCTTCTAGCCAAGAACCAAAAAGGTTTAGAAAATCTTAACAAAATTAGTGAAATTGCATGGACAGATGGGTTTTTTAAAAAACCAAGATTTGATTTTGCAATATTACAAAAATATAAAGAAGGCATAATCGTAACATCTGCTTGTCCAAGCAGTGTTTTAGTTAAAGCATTAGAAGAACAAGAATTTGCTATTGCTAAAAAACATATAAAATGGTTTAAAGATAATTTTGGTAGTGACTACTATGTTGAGGTAATGCCACACAATACCCCCGAAATAAATAAATCTTTACTTGAACTTGCAGATGAGTTTAATATAAAGGCTGTTGTAACGCCAGATTGTCATCACTCAGATACTTCTCAAAGAGAAATACAAGAGTTTAAACTACTTTTAAATACACACGCAAAGATAAACAAAGAATCTTCATATGAAAAATCTAAAAAGAAAAAAGATATGATGGAAAGACTTGACTATCTTTACGGAGAAGACAGACAAATTACCTTTAATAAGTTTGACATACATCTTTTATCATACAAAGAAATAAAGGCTGCTATGGAAAAACAAGGTATTGACAGAGAAGATATTTATTCAAACACAATACTATTAGCAAACACAATAGAAGATTATAATATTCAAGATGGTTTAAATCTTCTTCCAGTTCAGTATAAAAATCCAGATCAAGAATTGGCAAACTTAGCATTTGCAGGTCTTGAAAAGTATAGACTTAATAGCAATTGGCTTGGCAATGATATATATGAGCAAAGACTTAATGAAGAGTTAGAAATTATTCGTAATAAAAAATTTGCACCATACTTTCTTGTAGTAAGTAATATGATTAACTGGGCAAAGAAAGAAGGAATTCTTGTTGGTCCAGGTCGTGGATCATCTGCTGGTTCTTTAGTTTGTTATCTACTTGGTATCACAACAATTGATCCAATACAACATGGTTTGTTATTTTTTCGTTTTATTAATCCAGATCGTAATGACTTCCCTGATATTGATACAGACATTCAGGATACACGTCGTGATGAAGTAAAAGATTATTTAGTTAGACAGTATAGACATGTTGCTTCTATTGCAACCTTTTTAGAATTTAAAGATAAAGGTGTCGTAAGAGATGTTGCAAGAATATTAGATATTCCATTAACAGATGTTAATAAAGTTTTAAAACTAGTTGATACTTGGGACGAGTTTTGTAGATCAAAAACCACAGAATGGTTTAGAGAGAAATATCCAGAGGTAGAAATTTATGGCGAACAATTACGAGGTCGTATTAGAGGTACTGGCATTCATGCTGCTGGTGTGGTTACTAGTAAGGATCCAATCTTTAGGTTTGCGCCATTGGAAACTCGTTCTTCTCCTGGATCCGATGATCGCATACCTGTGGTTGGCGTTGACATGGAAGAGGCTGAAAAGATTGGTCTTATTAAGATTGATGCGCTTGGTTTAAAAACATTAAGTGTTATTCAAGATGCAGTTGCAATGATAAAAGAAAATCATTACAAAGAAATAGACTTATTATCTTTAGATTTATCAGATCCAAAAGTTTATGAAATGCTTTCAGACGGGTATACAAAAGGCGTATTTCAATGTGAAGCAACACCATATACAAACTTATTAGTTAAGATGGGAGTAAAAAACTTTAACGAACTTGCAGCATCAAATGCCCTTGTTCGTCCAGGAGCCATGAATACTATTGGTAAAGATTATGTTGCTCGTAAACATGGAAAACAGGCTGTATCATATTTACATCAGATCTTAAAGCCTTATACGGAGGACACATATGGTTGCATTCTTTACCAAGAGCAGGTTATGCAAGCATGCGTACACCTTGGACAAATGTCCATGTCTGAAGCAGATAAAGTTAGAAAAATCATTGGAAAAAAGAAAGACGCCAAAGAGTTCGATACTTATAAAGAGCGTTTTATTGCTGGTGCTTCTGCCTATATTGCTCCTAATCAGGCTCGTGATTTATGGCATGATTTCGAAGCGCATGCGGGGTACTCGTTTAACAAGAGCCACGCAGTTGCTTACTCTACTCTCTCGTATTGGACGGCGTGGTTAAAATATTATTATCCTCTTGAGTTTATGTTTGCTCTTCTTAAAAATGAGAAAGATAAAGACGGGCGCACAGAGTATTTAATTGAAGCAAAACGTATGGGAATATCAATTAAACTTCCACATATTAATGACTCTGATTTAGATTTTAAAATTGAAGGTAAAGGAATTAGGTTTGGACTAACTAGTATTAAGTATATATCCAATAACATTGCAAACAAATATATTGCAGCAAGACCATTTAAGTCTTATAAAGAACTTGAAGAGTTTACATTTACAAAAGGTAATGGGGTGAATAGTCGTGCATTAGCAGCAATGCGTTTAGTAGGTGCAGCAACTTTTTCAGATAATCCTAGAAATGATACAGAGATTAAAGAAAACATTTATGAATATTTAAATCTTCCAGAGTTTAACATAACTATACCTTCACACTATTATGCTTTTATTCAAGATGTTTGTGACTTTGAAGAAAAGGGTTCTTTTATTTTATTAGGAATGGCTAAAGCAATCAAACGAGGAAAAGGATGGTCACGAGTTGAAATTTTGGACAAAACTGGGTCTGTTGGTATATTTGATGAAGAAGGAACAACTATTGAGACGGGTCGTACTTACTTGGTTCTTGCTAATGACAACAGGATTGTTTCTGCAGTTCCTGTTGATGAAATAAAAGGATCTTCAAACGCTCTTGTAAAGTTTTTAGGTTATAAACAATTACCATATACAGAACAAGAAATGTTTGTTGTTTCATTTAAACCAAGAATGACGAAAACTGGTAAGAAAATGGCTTCACTTACATTAGCAGATACTTCAAGAGATTTGCATTCTGTTACTGTATTTCCAACAGCATTTCCAAAAGCATACATGCACATAGAAGAAGGCAAAGCATATAAGTTTAGTTTCGGTAAAACTAAAGATGGAACAGTTATAATGGAGGATGTAAATGTCAGTTAGTATAGAGGACGTATTATCACAGTTAGACCCAAGAATACGTAAGCGTTTAGGTACAGGTGAGGGTGTTACATTTGAGTATCAGCCAACTCCAAGTTTTGGATTAAATCGTGCACTAGGTGGAGGCTTGCCATATGGCAGACAGGTATTAATTTGGGGAAGCAAGTCTTCAGCAAAATCATCAATGTGTTTACAAATGATTGCTTTAGCACAAAAAGAGGGCAAGGTTTGTGCATGGATTGATTCTGAGATGTCTTACTCTGAAGATTGGGCACGGCAGTTAGGAGTAGATCCCACTAAATTAATCTACTCACAAGCAAGAACTATTAGCGATATGGTAGATGTTGGCGTTGGTCTTATGAATGCTGGAGTTGATTTGATTGTAGTTGATTCTATTACTTCTATGCTACCCGCAATCTATTTTGAAAAAGATACAGATGAAATGAAGGCTCTTGAAAATACCAAACAAATTGGGGCAGAGTCAAGAGACTTTAGCAATGCTTGGAAAATGCTTAACTACGCTAACAACAAAGTAAAACCTACATTGCTTGTTCTTATTTCTCAATCAAGAAATAATATTAGTGCTATGTATACCAGTCAACAACCTTCTGGCGGACAGGCTACTAAGTTTTATTCTTCTTGTATTGTTAAATTATTTTCTTCAGAGTCTGACAATCAGGCAATAAAAGGTAAGATAAAAATTGGAGATAAGTTAATTGAAGAAAAGATAGGAAGAAAGATTCGTTGGGAACTACAATTTTCTAAAACATCTCCAGGATTTCAATCAGGAGAATACGATTTTTATTTCCGTGGAGATAACATTGGCATTGATGCTATTGGAGATCTTGTTGATACAGCAGAGTCTGTTGGTTTATTAAATAGAACTGGTGCTTGGTATCAATTAGATGATGGCACAAAGGTTCAGGGAAGAGATGGAATAGTTAATAGGATAAAGGAAGATTTAGATTTACAACAACAATTAAAAAATAAGTTGAGTAATGTCTAAAGAATTTACAGTTTATCCAGGAAAGTTTCCATGCAAAACCTGTCAAGAAGAGGTTTTATCTTTAAGGTATTGGAGAGAAACTGGAGATGCAACTTGGATGTGTTCTAAAAAACATATATCAAAAGTTGGATTAATACCACCTAAAAGAAAGAAAAAGGATTTTATAAATGAGTGAAAGAAGTGAGTCTAAAAGAATTGGTGCCAAACAACACAAGAACTCAGGTCGTAACAATAAAAAGGGAGATGCCACATGGAGAAACTTTATTGTTGATTTTAAAGAGGTTAGCAAATCTTTTACTTTAAACAAAGATGTGTGGGCTAAGGCTGTTACTGATTCTATTAAATCAGGAATTGATAAATCTCCTGCAATAATTGTTATTTTGGGTGAAGGCAATACAAAAGTAAGACTTGCTATAATTGAAATGGATCTTTTAGAACAACTAACAAAGGGAGAATAGGGTGACACAACAGGTTCAGCCAACAGGAACGACAATAGATATGGTCAATGGTTTAACTGAAATTGCTGACTACATGAAGGATGAAGAACTAACAATGGCTTTAACAATGATTGCTAAGTTAATCATTAAGCCAGATGTTCCACTTAATGTTGCTACCGTGGAAATTGTAAGACTTCAGGCAATAGCAGCAAAGATGTCATTTAGAGCAACTTGGATGGCTAACGTAGATAAAAGTGACAGGGCAAAGAAAAATATATATTTCACGGCAGCAGAATCAATTAATGACTTGGTATCAGCACTTAAATACATAATCCGCTAACCTGGTATACTTATATAAACAAGGGATAAAAATGACTAAAAACTTATTAAAACAGATTATGATTAAGCAAGATGAACCAATACATAACGGAGATATTGACTATACTCAAGGTTTGGTAGAGGCTATTCAGCAAGGATATGTTGCTGACATTAAACCAAAATTTACTAAAAAATATTCTTTTTCACCATCAGGTTTGGCTTGGGGGTCTGGAGAGTGTGCTCGTTTTTGGTATCTTGCATTTGATGGTCAAGTATTTTATGATGATGCAAGTCCTTTTGGTGTAGCAAATAGAAACAGTGGAAGTTTAAGCCATGACAGAATTCAAGATGCAATGATTAATGCTGGCATTCTTGATAAGAGTATGGAATTTGAAACAGCAGAACGAAAGTATGGCAAACAAAAACATCCTGCATTAGAATTTACAGTTAAAGTAGATGATCCACCAATCTTTGGTTATGGTGATGCAATGCTTGACTTTAATGGACAGTCTATTGTTGCTGAAATTAAAACAATGCCAAATGATGGATTTGAATATAAAAAAGCAAATAGGAAGCCTAAAGGTGGGCACCTAATGCAATTATTAATGTATATGAAAATATTAAAGAAAGATAAAGGTGTTTTAATTTATGAAAATAAAAACAATCATGAATTACTAACGCTTCCAGTACAAGTTAATGATGAATATCGTAAATGGATTGATTACGCATTTGACTGGATGAGGCAGGTCCGCAAGGCTTGGACAGATAGAGAAATCCCAGTTAAAACATATAGGTCTAACTCTAAAATCTGCAAGGGTTGCCCTATTCAAAAAGCCTGTGCAGAGGCAGAAACAGGGGTTCTTAAAATTAAACCTCTTGAGGGGCTTAGTGAAACTTTGTGAAAAGTGTAACAAAGGCTTTACACCTAAAGTAACTTATCAAATTTATTGCAGTGCTGAATGTCGAGCATCTGCAACAAAAGATAAGATTGTAGAAAGATACTATTTAACTCGTAGGCAAAAAAGAATTGGTAAAGTTAGAAAATGTTTTGGTGGTTGCGGACAACAACTATCCATATATAATGATTCTGGCTTTTGTTCTAACTGCAATGTAAGTAAAAAAGAAGTAGATAAAATGTTGAAAGAAATAAAAGGATTTTTTGATTATGAACAAGACTAACCAACCAATAAGAATTTGTGCTATTGATGCTAGCACTAATAGTCTTGCTTATGCAGTGTTTGATAATAAAAATCTTCAAGAAATTGGCAAAATAAATTTTGAAGGTGAAGACATATATTTAAAAGTAGGAGATGCAGCAAGAAAAACTAAAGCATATTTTGAAACGGTAATGAAAACAGATGCAATTATAATTGAACATACAGTATTTATGAACAGCCCAAAAACTGCTGCCGACTTAGCGTTAGTTCAAGGTGCATTACTTGGTGCTGCTGCAATGTGTGGTATTAAGATAGTAGGAAAAGTTTCTCCAATTACCTGGCAAAATTATTTAGGTAATAAAAAATTAACAAAAGAAGAACAAATACTAATTAGGTCTAAAAATCCTGGCAAGTCAGACTCTTGGTATAAATCTTTTGAAAGGCAGTTTAGAAAAGAAAGGACTGTGAAATTAATTGAAATCATCTATGATAAAAATATTAACGATAATGACGTTGCTGACGCTTGTGGTATCGGTCACTGGGCTATTAATAATTGGGATAAGGCAATAGGATATAATGAATAGGAATAGTTTTACTTTTAATGAAGAAGAAACTGAAATTTCTTTAATTGTAAAAACATTATCTCCAGAAAAATGGCTATTGATAGATCGTGAAACTGGACAAATTTATCAAGGAAATCCTGGTGGATTTTGGGATAAACTTACTACTATAAAAAGGAATAATTAATAATGCCAGAGTTAAATGCAAATATACCACCAATTGAATGTTATGTTCGTGGTAATTTTTTAAGAGATCAAATAGATAGTCATGATCAATATTTTCCTTGTGTAATTTTTGGTGTAGCCAGTGTTCAAAACCGTAGTCCATTGTTTCATTTTTTAATGGAAGATGGCGGTATTTGGTGGAGAATGCCTATTAATGCTTTTTGTACTAAGCCAGATGTACCAGAAGAAGATATTCATAATCTTGTTTTATGGAATTCATTTAGTCCTTTTGTTACTACAACTAAATTTGCAAACCTTGCAAACATGCGTATGACTTATATGGACAGGACAAAGAAAAAAATATCTGGCAAGTATTTGTTTACTCTTGATTGGCACAATCCTGATTCTAATAGACTTGATGATGGATACTCAGAAAATCCAGGGCAGCATAAATGCGGTCACGTTATACAAAGAGATGATGGCAACTTTGCTATACAGCCAAACAACAGGGTATTTTTATTAGAGCCATCATTTACTACTAAACCTGGAAAGCCTGTGATTAATAGACTTATCAATACTAGAAAATGGGATGTAGAAGATGCCTCTAAGTGGATAACTGAAGATTCAGATAACTATTACTATGATATTAATCAAGTAGAGGTTGACAAATAATCCTATGAGTGGTAAACTGTATAAGTCAGAGGTTTGGCTTCGTAAGAGATATCTTATGGACAAAAAATCTCCAGAAGAAATTGCTAAAGAATGTGGGGCAAGCGTAGAAACAATCTATGTATACCTTGCAAAATTTGGATTAAGGAAATCAAAACGATGAGTAATAATTTAAATATTACGGTTGATCAAGTTAATCATCCGCTGCACTACACAACTGATCCAAGTGGAATAGAGTGTATACAAATTACAAGACACCGAAATTTTAACATAGGAAATGCTTTTAAATACTTGTGGAGAGCAGGATTAAAAGACGAAGCAAAAACAATACAAGATTTAGAAAAAGCAATATTTTATATTAAAGATGAAATTAATAGATTAGAAGGTAAGTATAATGTCAACTGAGGCAGACTTAGTAAACCATCTTGATGAAGTAAATAAAGTTGTTGCAGAATATCTTAAAGGTCAAGATCCTACAAAAATTTCTAAAGATTTAGATATGCCAAGAACTCGTGTTGTTGCATTAATTAATGAGTGGAAAGTTATGGCATCTGCTAATGATGCTATTCGTGCTCGTGCTAAAGAGGCACTTGCTGGTGCAGATGCACACTATAGTAAATTAATTACAAAATCTTATGAGGTTATTGATGAGGCATCAATGACAAATAATCTTAGTGCAAAAACTCAAGCAATTAAACTAGTCATGGATATTGAAAAATCTAGAATTGAAATGTTACAAAAGGCTGGATTGTTAGAAAATAAAGAACTTGCAGAAGAAATGATCCAGATTGAAAGAAGGCAAGAAGTACTGGTTGAAATACTTAGAGAGATTGCTTCTACGCATCCAGAGGTGCGTGATTTAATTATGCAACGTCTTTCTCAGATTGCCAAAGAAGGAGAAGTGATTACAATTGTCCACGATGTTCAATGATTTTCTTGAGGTATTAAAAGAAAATCAATTTGAAGAAAAACCAGTAGACGCAAAAACATTTGTTGAGTCTTCTGATTATTTAGGACAACCACCCTTATCATCTATTCAATATGACATTGTAGAGGCAATGAGTCAAATATATAAAAGAGAAGATTTACAAGAATTGTATGGATCTGTAGAAGGGGCAAGGTATTATGATAAATATACTAAAAATGAGATTATTTTACAGTTGGGCAAGGGATCTGGTAAAGATTTTACCTCTACTGTTGCTTGTGCTTATATTGTTTATAAGTTATTATGTCTCAAAGATCCTGCAAGATATTTTGGAAAACCAAGTGGAGATGCAATAGATTTAATTAACGTTGCTATTAATGCACAACAAGCAAAAAATGTTTTCTTTAAAGGTTTTAAAACAAAGATTGAAAAATCACCATGGTTTGCTGGTAAGTATAATGCTAAGGCAGATTCTGTAGAGTTTGATAAATCAATTACAGTTTATTCAGGTCACTCTGAAAGAGAATCTCATGAGGGTTTAAACTTATTACTTGCAGTGCTTGATGAGATTTCTGGTTTTGCATCTGAGGTTGGCACTGGCAATGAACAAGGTAAAACTGCAGAAAATATTTATAAAGCGTTTCGTGGATCTGTAGATTCTCGTTTTCCAGATTTAGGAAAGGTAGTTTTACTTTCTTTCCCACGGTATCAAGGAGACTTTATTTCTAAAAGATATGAAGATGTAATTGCAGAAAAAGAAACAATAGAAAAGAAACATATTTTTATTATGAATGAAGATCTACCACATAACGATATAAACAATCAATTTGAAATTAGTTGGGAAGAAGATAATATTATTTCATATAAAGTTCCCAAAATTTTAGCACTTAAAAGACCAACATGGGAAGTAAATCCTACTCGCAAAATAGATGATTTTAAATTAGCATTCTATACAGATTTAGGAGATGCCATGATGCGTTTTGCTTGTGTACCTACATATGCATCAGATGCGTTTTTTAAACAAAAAGATAAGTTAGAAAAATGTATGAATACAAGAAATCCTATAGATTCTTTTAGAAGGTTTGATGAAACCTTTAAGCCTGATCCAGAAAAAATATATTACATTCATGCTGACCTTGCACAAAAACATGACAAGTGTGCTGTTGCTATTGCTCATGTTGATAAGTGGGTTAATATTCAAGTTATTAAAGACTATGAGCAGGTAGCCCCTATTGTTGTTGTTGATGCCGTTGCTTGGTGGGAGCCAAGGGCAGAGGGACCAGTAAATTTATCAGAAGTAAAACAATGGATTATTAATTTGCGTAGAGAAGGTCTTAATATTGGTATGGTGTCTTTTGATCGTTGGCAATCTTTTGATATTCAAAATGAGTTACAGGCTGTTGGAATTAGAACAGAGACGGTCTCAGTTGCTAAAAAACACTATGAAGATTTAGCAATGATGATTTATGAAGAGCGTGTTGCAATGCCAATGATTCCATTATTATTAGAAGAAATGTCAGAATTAAAAATAATGAAAGGTAATAGGGTAGATCATCCACGTAAAAAATCTAAAGATTTGGCTGATGCTGTTTGTGGAGCGGTATTCTCAGCAATTTCACATACGCCAAAGACTAATAATACAGAGATAGATGTCCATACATGGAGTTCTGCAACACGACTTGCAGAAAAGCAGCAACGTATGGTAGAATTAGATAATCGAGAAATGCCTAACGATGTTAAGGATTTTCTTGATAAACTAAACTTAATATAAACTAATAAGGAGAAGAATGAATTCATTTAAGAAACTTGCCACAGTCTTGGCTGCAGCCTTGACGCTTGGCGTGATGTCGGCACTTCCGACACAGGCTACAGTATATGCTGACGTTGTTAGCATTGATGCAGTAGCAGATACAATCAATCCTGGCGAGACTGCAACAGCAGTTGTGTCAGTATCATTTTTGGGAACATCAATTGGAGATACCGTTTCGGTAATATCTGCAGTGTTGTCTTCCCCATCTACTGCTAGCGTTCCACAGTTTGCTGTTACAGAAACATCTAGTGCAACAGTGGCGTTATCATCAGATACAAAAACAGCATCAATTTCACCAGCAACTAACACTACTGGTTATGTTACTGCAAAATTGACAGCATCACTTTACGTGCCTAGCGTTGCTGGAACATACGTAGTTAGATTTATTCCTACATTAACTAGCGCATCTGGCTCAGTTACATCTGCTGCTCTTACATGGACAGTAACCGTTACTGCTCCAGATCTTAAAGCATCAACTGCTTATACAACATCTATTTTAAATGCTGGTGAAACAATTTCAGCAACAACAGATGCAACTGTATATGCTTCAAAGGCTGTGTCTTCTGATGCTGCAGCAGTTATTGTATTAACTCAAAAAAATGCTACCAATGGTTCTGCTTCAGAATCAATTACAGCAACTGTTTCAGGTGCAGGTATGTTAGGACATGGTACAAACCATGCAACCATTTCTGGTCTTGGTAGATCATTGGTTATTCCTGCAGGAAGTTACATTGGTGTATTTGCTGATGGAACATCTGGAGTAGGAGCAATTACACTTACCTCAGCATCTGGCGTAATCTTGGCAACAGAAAAAGTAACATTTTATGGCGATATTGCTAAAGTTGTTACAACTGTAAAGAAGCCAACAATTGCTTTAGGTTCTAATGCAGACGCAATTTCTGCCGTAGCATACGATGCTGCTGGCGTAGTTGTAGGAGCAGGAACATTAACAGCAACATCAGCAGACTTAGCAGTAATCAGCAATTCAGCAACAATTGCTTCTATCTCTAATGGTGAAGCATTGTTCTCTTTGGCTGGTGTTAAAACTGGTTCAGCAGGTGTAGTAGTAAAAAGTGGAACAATTTCTGCAGACACAGTAACTGTGCGTGTAGAGGCTGCAGTTGCTTCTATTAAGTTGGCTTTTGATAAAGCAAACTACGTAGCAGGAGAGCAAGCCACAATTACTCTTTCACCAGTTGATGCAACAGGTGCAGTATTGTCTGGAAAGACATATGCTAACCTACTTGCCTCTACAGGAATTACTACAAGTTATTCCTTTGGTGGATCAAGCGACACAATTACTGCAACATCTATTACAACTGACGCAAATGGCGTAAAAACTTACAAAGTTTACATGCCATTATCTGCAGGTGCAGTTACTGTCAGCGCAACTGGTGGAACTTCTTTACCAGCAGCAGGTCAAGTAAAAGTGTCTGCAACTGCAACAGTAACCGATTCAGCATCACAAGCACTTGCTGCTGTCGCTGCATTGGCTGTAACCGTTGCACAACTTAAAACATTAATCACAACCTTAACTAATCTTGTATTAAAGATTCAGAAAAAGGTTAAGGCTTAACAACTCCTTATAAAAATTGAGGGTAGATTAATTTCTACCCTCTTTTTTATTGAATAAAAATGGTATAATTACTAATATAATTACACATAGGAGACCACCACTCAATTGAATAATCTCAAACGAAGACTAATATTAGCCTTTGGGGTGGGACTATGCTTAACAATTTTTGGAATTATGTCTCCTGATCGTGCTCATGCTACAGAAAATCAAGAACAAATTGTTGTTAGCCCTGCCCAACAGGCAGTTAATACAGCCCTTGCAACGGCTACTACAGAGGTTCAACAGGCTATTGCAGCCACAGATACTGCTACAGCCACTATAGCAGTAGCAGTTGCTGAAAGAATAGAGGCTCAGGCAGCGGTAGAAACACTAACTGCAACAGTCTCAGTAGCACAAACAAATGTAGCCTTAGTAGATACGGCAACAGCCACTATTAATGCTATAAACTTATCTGTTACACCAGTAGACCAAAGTTCGCAGGTAGTTCAAGATGCTAAAGATACTATTGTTACAGCCCAAACCTCTATAAACAATATTGATACATCAACTGCACAGGTTCAAATATCTGAAGTAGTTGCAGCAAAAACAGCAGCAACAACAGCACAAGCCACCGCACAAACCGAATTAACTCAAGCCAATATTGCAATTGATAATGCTCAAACAGCAGTTAATAATTTACAAGCAACTATTGGAACTAGCACCAACGTATTGGCTGGAGTAGATGATGCTGGAATAAGAATGAATCTTCCATTTAATTTATTAATGGGCGGAACTCTATATAGTAACGTATATGTTGGATCAAATGCAACAATAACATTTGGAGTAGATCAAGGATGGATTTATTACCAGACACCAAATGCCCCATCAGTTTCTATTGCTGGCTGGGACTGGACAACTTGGAGTACTGGAACAGGAATTACCTATGCAACAACTGGAACAAGTTTAGATATTGCTTGGGATGTTCGTCCATATCCACAACAAGATGCTTCCACTCAAATGGTTCAAATAAGATTTAATGCTGATGTTAATCCAACAGATGGTGCATGGATAGCCAGTGTTAGTGCTATAGGTCCAATACCACAACAAGCAAGATTTAATTATAGGGAAACTACTAACGGAACAATTATTCCAATAACAGATACAAACCCTAGTTCTGGATTTGCTGGACAAATAAGTCAAGGTCAATCATTTACTCCGTATGTAGACCCTAACACTTCTTCTGTGCAGGCTGCTGTTGATGCAGCAAATGCTACTATTGCACAACTAAATCAAAGTTTAACACCAGTAGTTTCTCAAAATACTACAAATACATCAGCAATAAATGCTATTAATACAACTTCATTAACTAATGCACTAAATACAGCAACATCAACAAAAACATCTCTGCAGTCAACATTAAATACTAAGGCTACAACATTAACAAGTGCTATTAATAATAATATTCCAACTCCCGCTCCAATACTTGCAGAACCAGTAGTTGAGGGCACAACAGTAATTATTGCTCCTGAATTACCAACAGGGTACACAGCAAATACTTGGTTTTATCAAGTTGTTACAAATGATCCAAATGCAGAAAATCCATATGAAGGTGGTACATATAATACAGATGGTGCTCCAGAGTCTATTGAGTTAACTGGTTTGACAGAAGGTGCTACTTATACTATTAGAATTGCTAACTGGTCTGGACCTGTAAGTGAGTATACAGAGGTTGTTATTTCTATACCCGCACCAGAAGAAGTTATTATAGCCCCAGCCCCAGAGCCAGTTTTTATTTATGCGCCTGAACAAACTTTACCAGACGAGACCATTCCAACTGAAGAGGAGAGTACAGAAACAGAAGAGATTCCTGTAGAGGAAACTCCTGTGGAAGATATCCCTGCCGAAGAAGTGCCTTCCGAAGAAACTGAATCTCCCGAAACGGATACACCTGAATCTGATGAATCTTCATCCAACGATGAACTAGAAAATATTCTTGAAGAAAGTCAGGATTCTTTTGAAGAAATTGCACAAGATAATGATACCTTATCCGTAGAAGAATTGCAAGACATAGTTAGTAATTTAGTTTCAGATAGTGGTTTAGATGCTTCTGAGGTTGCAGAAGTTTTAGAGGCAATTGCTAATGGTGGAGAAGTATCTGAAGAAATTGCTGCTGAGGTTTCATCTACATTATCGGAAGGCGGATTAACAGAGGCAGAAGCAGAGTTTATTACAGAAATGTTATTAGCAGATGGAAAAATAACAACTGCAGAGGTTGTTAATTTATCAGAAACATTGGCTGAAGATGGCAAGTTTACTTTAGCAGAAAAAGATTTAGTTGCAGATGTATTAGTAACTTCAGCCGAAGGCGCTCCAGTTGAAGCATCAGCCATAAAAGCAGCGGGACTTGAATATAGAGATCTTCCACCAGCAATACCAGTAGAAGTAAGAGAAGATTTAAATGGTAATCCTGTGGTTATTACTGCAGAAGTGGCTTCAGCATTGCTTGTATTAGAAAGTCCAGCAGCATTAGCAGCAGCAATTGCTGGATGTTTTAATCCAGATGAAGCAATTGAAGGTTTAACAGAAGAGCAAAAATGTGAATTAGGCAAAGCCCTACTTAATATAGGTGCTGATATGTCTATTCCAGAACGTGAAAAAGCAGAAGATATTGTAGTAGTAACAATTATTGCTGGTCAAGTAATTATTGCTACTGCACCTAGAAGAAGGAGATAAAATGAAAAAGTTAAAACAATGGGGTATGGCAGCCCTAAATGAGAACTTTACATTCCTGGGCTTCTTTGTAGCATGGGTGGTTTTAGAGGGCAGCGCAAAGACGGTAGTAGGGTATGTAACTCTATTATCAGTAGCCATATGGTTTGCAACCATAGGGATTCGTAAAGAAGATTAATAAGTTTGATATAATGGGAGTATGTCAAAATTACGCATACTCCTACTATCAACTACCCTAGCATTAGGGTTATCTGGCTGTGGGTATGATGGTCATTATAGATATCCATGCCAAGACCCAGCAAACTGGGAAGCAGCAGAATGCAAACCGCCAATTTGTACTGCTAACGGAGCATGTCCAGAAGACTTAATATCACAACCAAAAACAGGGGGAATAACAAATGGCTAAAGAAAGATTAACTCCTCAAGAGTTAGATGCAAGATTAAAGTTTATCTTAGGAATTACACTTGGAACAATTCTATTGTGTACATCTCTAGGAATTTTATATGGTTTATTATTTGTAACACAACCAATTGGTGGACAATCAGAGAACGATAAAATGTTTTTTAACGTGCTTGGCAGTGTTGCAACATTTATTACAGGAACATTAGCAGGATTATTAATTGGACAATCTGGTGCTAAAGATATAATGGCAGCACAAATTGCAAATAAAGAAGTTGATGCTAAAAATACAATGGCAGATAAAAAATTAGAAGCAGAGATTGACGATGCTAAAGCACGTAGACTTGCTAAACCAGACGGAGCAATGCCAGAAGAACAACCAGTAGATACAGACTGGGTAAAATAATGGCAGATCAAGGTACAGCAGAGCGTCTTATTGAAGTTGCTACTGCAGAAGTAGGAACTATTGAAGGTCCTAAAGATAACGAAACTAAGTATGGTAAATTTACCAAAGCAGATTTTCAACCTTGGTGCGGTTCATTTGTTAACTGGTGTGCAAATGAAGCAGGAGTAAAGATTCCTAATACTGTTTATACTCCAGGCGGAGCACAAGCATTTAAAAAAGCAGGAAATTGGATTGATGGAGATCTAGCAGATCCAGATCCAGGAGATATTGCATATTTTGATTTCCCATCTGACGGGGTAGATAGAATTTCTCATGTAGGTATTGTTGTTGCTGATAATGGCGACGGTACTGTATGGTGTATAGAAGGAAATACATCAGGAGATCCTAAAGGTAGCCAACGCAATGGTGGAGAGGTTTGTAAAAAACTTCGTGCCTTTAAGAAAAATAAAAAAGGCATTCTGGTTTCTATTGTAGGGTTTGGTAGACCTAAATTTGGTTCTACCCCTGTAAATACTGCTAAAAAACCTGCTGGTAAGCCTAAAACATGCTCAGCATGTGGTCAAATTATCAAATAAAGGTCTTTGACTAAGTAAAAAGGGTTTGGTATACTTAAATGTATACTCTGAGGGGATTCTTATATGACAGTCTTGGCTGTAGTTCGTCATGAAGGCAAAGTATATATGGCTGGTGATCGTGGTGCTTCTGATGATGGAACAATATTAGCACTAACAGCACCAAAGGTTTGGAAACTTGGTCCATACCTAATAGGATATGCTGGCGCATTAGATGGTGAACGTATTCGCTATAATTTTAATCCTTATGTACCAGACATTAAAGACACAGATAAGTTTATGCAAACTAAGTTTATTAAACAACTTAGAAATTTTTATAATGACTGGTGGGTTGATACTACTAAAGAAGGTGATTTAGGTTTAATTGTTTGTGTTAGAGGGCAAATATATGAACACAGTGCTGTAGATATGTCTTTATCTAAATATAATCTTGACTACCTTGCTATGGGTTCTGGTGCTGAATACGCCTATGGATATTTAAATGCAACAGAAAAATCTAAAGATCCTAGGAAGCGTGTTACAGGTGCAGTAAATGCTGCTATTAAATTTAGTCCAACCTGCATGGGTCCAGTTGACGTGGTAAGCATTTAAGAGTATAATTTATATATGGCAAACTTTGACGATATATTAAAAGATCTACAAGAAGAGTCATCAAATCTTGATGAGTTTGAGATTTGGCTAACTAATGGAATTGAGCGGGGATGGGTAACAGAACCGTTCTGTAACACTCATGAGGGAGATCCTTATATGAGTGATGAAGAAGCCCAAGAATGGGAAGAGGGTGGAGACCCTTGTCAAGTAGTAATTAAAATAAAAGACAACTAATAAAAGGGGTAAAATGAAAAAAATAGTGGTGGGAATTGTAACTGTATTGGGTTTAACATTAATCCAATCTCCTGCACATGCAGAGGTTTGTGCTAGCGGTACTTATAATGTTGCAGGAGTTAATACTTTTGGTCAACTACCGTGTTCCGATCCTGGAACTGAAATTAATGTAACTGTAAGAGGACTACATGATTATGGAGTTCCTAACGGACCAACTGCCTATTGTTCATTTAGTTATGTAAGAAAAAATTTAGGAACAGTTGCAAGTCCTAATTGGTCAGCATCTACAAATACTATTTGTGATCCAAAGCCAACTCCTCCTCCAGCACCTACGCCTACGCCAACGCCTACGCCTACGCCAACGCCTACGCCAACGCCTACGCCTACGCCAACGCCTACGCCTACGCCAACGCCTACGCCAATTGTTGAAACTAGAACGGTATCAACAAATACATCATCAACTTCATCATCAACAACAAACAATAGTGCTTCAACAACAGATCAATTAAATGGGTATGCAGTAGTACATCCTACTGGATATGTGTGTGGGGTTATTGTTGGTGGTTCTTACTTTGCAGGTAATGACAAGACTATGACATCTGAGTATATGGGGTGTCCAGTAGGAAGTCGTATTATTTCACAAACAAATGCATCACCAGATGGAAATGTTGCTGGTTGGCATGGTCAAAATGTAACTTATAGTCAAAATCAATTTGCAATTAAAAATGATTCTGGAACTGTTACAACTACTATTCAAAATGGAATAGCAACAGATTCAAGTGGTAGAACTTGGGATACTGGCTCAGGTGCTTGTATTAGTCAATGTACTATAACCGATACAACCACTGCAACTACTGATACTTCAACTGCAACTACTTCAACTAGTGATACTTCAACTGCTCAATTAAGATCTAGCAGCACAAGTGAAGTTACTACTTTAGAAAGTAGAGTATTAGCATTAGTTAAAAGATATTTATCAGATAACTTATATAGTTCTTTGTTAAGTAAACTTGGTAGAATTACAAGACAAATTAATCTTTTGTTTGCGTGATAAGGTTTGGGTTGTAACTCAGTTGGCAGAGCAAGAAACTGTTAATGCCTAAGTCATAAGTTTTAGTTCAAATATTAGAGCGAAACATATGATATAATTGAACTATGGGAATAAAAGAAGATATTATTAAATTAAGAGAAAATGGGTATACTTATAAACAAATTAAAGATGAATTGGGGTGTTCTAAAGGAACTATTGCTTATCACGTTGGTCCTGGACAAAAAGAAAAAACAAAAGAAAGATCAATAAGAAGCAGAACAAAACTAAAAAGACAACTTTGGAATATAAAAGAAAAGTCTGGCTGTGTAGATTGTGGAGAAAAATATCCTCACTACATGTTAGACTTTGACCATATTCCAGGATTTGAAAAAATAGGAAACGTTGCTGATGTGGTAACAAATTATTCTTGGAAAAAAGGTATGAAAGAATTAGAAAAATGTGAGATTGTTTGTGCTAATTGTCATAGAATAAGAAGTTATCAAAGAAATCAAAATAATTACAAAAAATAATAATATGCAGAAATAACTCAATTGGTAGAGTACTACCTTGCCAAGGTAGATGTTGCGGGTTCGAGTCCCGTTTTCTGCTCCACGCCCTCATGGTCTAGTGGTTATGACACCACCCTTTCACGGTGGTAACAGGAGTTCAATTCTCCTTGGGGGTACTGCCTCTTTAACTCAGTGGTAGAGTACCCGCCTTGTAAGCGGGTTGTCGTAGGTTCAAATCCTACAAGAGGCTCAATAAGTGGTATAATTGGTTTGTACCTGCCAAATGGGGGTACAAAAATGAAACTCGCTGAAAAGGAGAATATAACATGGTAAGTTCATTTGCATTGGATCTTTTTAAAGATCCATTTTTTATTGGTTTCAACAGAGAGTTGGACCGTTTTAATACAGTACATAATCTAGCAACTCGTCAGGCATATCCGCCATATGACATTATTAAATTAAATGAAGATAAGTATAAACTATCTTTAGCGGTTGCTGGATTCTCTAAAGATGATATTAATGTATCAGTAGATAATGGAACATTAATTGTCAAAGGAGAACTTGTAGAAGTTACAGATGCAGAAGTTGTTCATAAGGGCATTGCTGGTAGAAAGTTTACTCGTACCTTTGCACTTGGTGAATATATGGAAGTAACTGGTGCTGAAATGAAAGATGGTATGTTACATATTGACATTGATCGCATTATTCCAGAGGATAAAAAGCCAAAAGAAATTGCAATCAAAGTTGCAAAAAAGTAACTAACGCTGTATAATATATATAAGACCTGAGCATGTCCATAAACTGCTCACCATTTTTTAAAAGAAAGGAGTACTTAAATGCCAAGATATGATTATAAATGTTCTATTTGTTCTGGACAAATTGAGTTTGAAAAAGCAATAAATGAAGAAAGATATCCAATTTGTTGTAATCAATCAATGCAAAGGCTTTGGAGTGCTCCTGCTGCAATTTTTAACGGTAGTGGATTTTATTCAACTGACAACAGAAAGTAGATGTATAATAAGACTATGAACAGTGCGATTAAAGATCATCCAAGTATAAAACCAAAACAATGGATTTTAAATGCCAAAGATCGTTGTGATAAATGTCTAGCACAAGCATTGGTTAGAGTAAAAGGTGCCTCTGGAGAGTTAATGTTTTGCAGTCATCACTATGATAAGATCATGAATAATCCAGAATCATATAAAAAAATGATGTCTTTTATGTTAGAGGTTGTTGATGAACGTGAAAAACTAACAGAAAACAAAGCGATTGGAGCAATATAATGTATGAGTATTTTGTAAAAGAAGTAAAAAACGTGGTTGATGGAGACACCATTGATGTAATTATTGATTTAGGGTTTGATATTTTATTTGCATCCCGTGTTCGTTTGGCTGGCATTGATACTCCAGAATCACGTACAACTGATAAGGCTGAAAAGGCTTTGGGCATTGAGGCTAAAGAATATCTAAAGAAACAACTTAAAGATGCAAAGTCTGTAGTTATTCGTACAGAAAAAATGGATTCATCTGAAAAGTATGGACGTATTCTTGGTTGGGTTTACATCAACGGTGAGTCTGAATCAATTAATAATAAAATGATTAATGATGGTTATGCTTGGGGATACCTTGGCGAAACAAAAATTAAAGATTTTGAGGCTCTCAAAAAGGCTAGAATAAAGTCTGGCAAATGAAAACAATACTTTACTTTACTGCAGATTGGTGTCAACCATGCAAAAAAGTAAAGCCTATTGTTGAAGAATTAAACAGAGAGTATGCTCCTGGAATGTTTCAAATGATTGATGTTGATATAGAAAAAGAAATGGCTAAGTCTTTTGAACTTAAATCTGTTCCAACATTTGTTTTATTTGAAAACGGTAATGAGATTAACCGTTTAATAGGAGCACAAACCAAACAATCTTTGTTGGAGTTTATAGGCAATGAATGAAGATGATAAGATGATTGAAAAACTTATCCTTGAGGGTGGTTTAGAAACTGTTGGGATTGACCAAGAAACTGGTGAATTATTATATTCTTTTACCCCTGAGATTAAAAATATCATGCCAGATCTATATCATGAACATATGACTGAGGTCAACTCTTGCGTAATGAAATTATGGGAAAAAGGGTTTTTAAATATAGATCTTCTTGCTCCAGACCCAATAATTACGCTTGCTGAAAAGTCTTTTGATAAAACAGCAGTAGAGGCATTATCTAAAAAAGATAGATGGAACCTTTTTGAAATTATAAGGCTTTTAAATCCTAAAACCTGATATAATCTATATATAAACTTAGGAGGTTTGCTATGCCAGTAGGCGGAGGCGGAAAGCCAGCAGGTGGTTATCGTGCAGGTGCAAAAGGTAGTTATGGATGTGATGGATATCCAACAGTTAGTGCTGATGGAACAGTTCATGGATGTCATCCTACAAAGGCTAAAGCACAAGCACAGGCTCGTGCTATCTGGGCAAGCACTGCTAGTAAATCAATTACATCAGTAGAAAAGTCAATGGTTGCAGAAGGTGATTTTGTTATGTTCACGCATGATGACGAATTAAAAGTTGGTCGTGTTGAATATGTAATGACAAATCCAGGAATGCTTGGACTTGAAGGATCAGAGTATGCATTAGAATATGCTGAAGATGATAAACCAATTATTATAAGATTATATGAAGAAGAAAATGGAGCATGGGAAGAAGAAGCCTATGTTGTTTATCATCGCATGTCTGAAGTTGTTAAAATTGAATCACTGTCAGTATCTGTTGAAATGGTTATGGAAGTAGGATCTAATGGTTCTGGTATTCCATCAATGCCAGAGCAATCAGATATGCAAAATATGTATGATGTGCAAATGGGTAAGTCATATCATTCAGAAAATGAAGATGAAGATAAATGGGATAACATGACAAAAGCATGTTGGGTTGGTTATGAACAACAGGGTATGAAAGAAAAAGATGGACGCATGGTCCCTAATTGTGTTCCAGTAAGTAAGTCAAATGAAATAGATAAAGCAAAAAAACCAAACTACGATGAATTTATTAAACCACGTAGTGGAGGTAGTGAGCCAGCAAATGCTAGATTGTATGCACGTATTATTCAAGAAGCAAAAGATAAATTTGATGTATATCCATCTGCAGTTGCTAACTCTTGGGTAGTTCAAGAATACAAACGTCGTGGTGGAACTTATAAATCAGAAAAAACAGTAACTAAAACTATCTGGAATGATGGTTTGTTAGATCCAAAGAATTTTATAAAATAATGTCTAAAAAATCTTCAGGATCTTATTTTAAAAATCATGGATTTAATCCAATGCAAATTAAAGATGGTCGGATTGTTCGTCTCAGAAAAGACGGCAGTATTAAAGCAGATTTAGGTCCGTATAAAATAAAACAAAAAAGGGTGGTAGCAAATGGCTAATAAAGAACAAAAAGGCAATGCTAATAAAAAAAAGGAGCCAAAAATGACTCTTAAAGAAAAGCGTGCCGCAAAGCAAGAAAAGAAGAGTAAAAAAAATGGCTGATACATATACACCAAATGCTGGCATGAAGGCTGCTGCTCGTCGTGCCCTAAAATGGAAAGAAGATGGTAAGGCAACAGGTGCTGGAACTCCAGTGGGCTGGGGAAGAGCAACAGATATCGTTGCTGGTAGAGCAATGTCTTTGAGTACTGTTAAACGTATGTATTCTTTTTTTTCACGTCATGAAGTAGATAAAAAGGGCAAAGGTTTTTATGATGGTCCAGAGTTTCCTTCTAATGGAAGAATTATGTGGGATGCATGGGGTGGAGATGCAGGATTTGCATGGAGTCGTGCCATTGTTGAAAGAGAAAAGAAACAAGTTGAAAAGGTTTGGAACGGAAGTCCATTTAGTTTCAGAAAGGGGTAAAAGTGGAGGATTTAAGTCTAGAAGAAATAAAGCAATTAGTTATTTTTTATAAACAAAAAAGTGCAGATCTTGAATTTAATTTATTGCAAATGCAGATAAAGTTAAATAGGATTACTGCACTCTATGATACTGCTGTAGAAGTACAGACAAACAACAAGTCTACTGCAAGTAAAAAATAGAATATTACGATAATGCAAGAATTAATAGCAATATTCTTGACATTAGGTGTTATTTGGATTATAATTAATAAAAGAAAGAAACCTGAAAAAAAGAAAATTTCAACAACTTTGTCTCGTCAAAGCGACGTACACAGACTGTTAAAACATTTTTTTTCAATTTCTTTAGCAAATAATAATAATTTTACCCAGTTGACAAAACACAAACAAAAGGGTATGATTAAAGTTATTGTTTTAGGTAATCAGGCTTACTGGGTATCTGACAATAAATTTTATGTTGCAGAGGCTATTGACGGGGAAGTACAAAAAAATACCGCAAAGCCAGTAGACATAGATAGTTTGTCAAAAGTAGATTTAGATAAAATGCTATTCATACTGGATAGTTTAAGGGATGGGAAAAGAAATGATCGTGGCAGTTCAGGGAACCAATGAGTTCAATGACTATGGAGTTTTTATTCGCTCTATGGGTGTTGCCATGTCAAATATGAATCAGGAAGATAATGAGTTTATTATTTATTCTGCTGGTCCCGCAAAAGTAAACTCTTTTGTTTCAGAATTTTCTAATGTGTCAGAAAAAGGAATGAAAGCAAGAGGAAAAAAGATAAAGTTTTATAAAGTTGCTCCGCTTTGGATGAAAGAAAATTTAGATCAAATAAATTATTTTGCATTTTTGAGCAAGCCAAATGAAAAAATATCTAAGTTAGTTTCAGAAGCACAACTAAAAAATGTAGAAATTGGTATATTTAAATACTAGGGGGTATTTATGTTAATTAGAAGTTTAAATACAATGGAAAAAATTGTTTCCAAGAATAAAAATTTAATTTGGAATGGTTGGGATATTATTGATTTAAAAGAATCAGACATTGCAAAGACATCTCCAACAGGCATTAGAGTAAAAGATAAGTGGTATGTACATAAAATTTATTCACCTGGTCGTAATGGTTGGGATATTCCAAACAAGTATCGAGATTAAAAATGAAGCAGCATTTATGGAAAGACGATGCAATATGTTTAGGTCTTGACACTAACATATATTTTGATAAGTATGAAGACAATCCATCAAGCCGTGGAGTTGTTGACTCTATGTGTCAGATGTGTCCAGTAGCCAAAACATGTTTTGCTGTTGGTATATCTGGTAAAGAATGGGGAGTTTGGGGTGGTGTGTATTTAGAAGGCGGAGAAGTTTCAAAAGAATTTAACAATCATAAAACCAAGCAAGACTGGTCAACTACTTGGCAATCTCTAACAATGGAAAAATAATGTATACAGATAAAATGAAGATGGCTTTTCATTCAATACCAGCCCCTAAAAATTTCAAGGTAGACATTATTGACAATGAACATTTTATTACAGTTAAGGCTAATGAGGCTATGTTTATGCGTCTATTTGACACAGAGAAGCGACAAGCGATAGAATATATGGTAAGAGTAAAAAAGGCTTTAGAGGATAACGGAGCAATAGTTATGATTACTAGAGAGGCTATTAAATAATGCAAACCTTTCTACCCTACAAAGATTATGATCAGTGTGCAGAAATATTAGATAATAAAAGATTAAATAAACAGATATTAGAAGCCTATCAGATACTTAAAGTTTTGTCTGGTAAATCTCCTTCAGGGGCTTGGCGAAATCATCCAGCGGTATTGATGTGGAAAAATGCTGAATGGTCATTACGTAACTATGCTAAGGTCATGATTGCAGAGGCTAAGGTAAGGGGTATTAGGACAGACAAGAACGAAGCCAATATAGAGGCTCTAGAGGCTGTTTGTGGGCAGATTTGGGGTACTAATAAACCAGTCTGGAACAAGCCTTCCCATATAAACCGTGTAAATATCACTCATAGGGTTAACTTATATCGTAAAGATCCTATCTACTATGCTGAGTTTTACATGGACACTAAGAACGAGTATAATAGACCTTGTTGTGATAAATGTTTATATTATTGGGCAACACATGTTGAAAAAAGTTTATTGGGGGTAGCATCATGAGAACTGGTTTGTTGATATTTTTTATATTCCTGTCTGTATCTTTTGCCATATCATACTTAGCAGTATTATCTAAGTTAAGAAAACTTAGTTTAACTTCCGCTCAATTATTTTTAGAAAATTTTAAACTTAATCAACAGGCTGAGTCTACTAAGTCAAATCAAGAGTTGACAGATAATGATATACACAGAGAAAATTTTATTAAGTTTTTGTCAGATTCTCGTGATTGGGCTTTTACATATATTGAAGATGTCCAAAAGGGTTTAACAAAATTTGTTGAAGAGGTGGATCCAACTATTAGTTACTTTGATGATTTTAGTTCCATACAAGAAGGTAATCCTTTAAATATTGGTATGAAAAAAATATCTGCTGCATATAAAGATTTAAAAAAGTTTTTGCCAAATGAATCAGAAATAAAAAATACATGAGAGACATACTGCTTTCAGTATTAACAGGTTTTGGGTGCGGTGTTGTGTTTGCTGCATTCAAATTACCAGTACCAGCACCACCAGTTTTTGCGGGAGTCGCAGGAATTATTGGGCTGTGGATTGGTTTTACAATACTAACACAAATTATATCCTAGGAGGAATAATGAATAACTTACTAAACAATAAGACAAAGGCAATGCTGGCATCATATGGTCGCTCAGTACTTGCATCAGGTCTTGCACTATACATGGCTGGCGTAACAGATCCAAAGGATCTATGGGCTGCACTAGTTGCTGCTGTAGCACCCGTCGCATTGAGAGCACTTAATCCAAACGACAAAGCATTTGGTATTTTACCTGATGCTGCTGAAGTTGCAAAGGCTCTTAAGTCTGCAAAGGCACCAGCAAAAAAGGCTGCTGCTAAGAAGTAATCAATCTTCTATCAGATAGCCAGTCTAGAGATAGGCTGGCTTTTCTGTTTATTCATTAATAACCTTTAACCACTTATCTTTTAAGTTTTCAACTGAAAAATTATTAAATCCAATTTCTATTGCAATGTTTTTATATTTATTTATTTTATCATTGTTAATATAATTATCTATTGTGTTACTTAATTTTATTGCGTCAGCCTCATATATATCTACCATTGATTTAGTTTTAAATTCACCAATTTTATTTGAATGTATTAGCCAATCACTTGGAAGTATTTGATTATTTGGAGATATATCTGTCATAAAAACGGGTAGACCAGAAATTAAAGCCTCATTCATAGGTAAACAAAGACCAGCATAACGCCTAGGAAGAACCATGGCATCATAGCCGTTGTATAAATCTTCTCTATTTCTAACGTTATCTTTGTTTATTTTTAAACGGCTATCTTTGTTTAGAAAGTCTAGAGGGGTTTGTGTTGCTATTACAAGTTCATAATCTGCACTAGAATGTTTAAGCATTTCTACTACAGTATTAGTTCCATTCCTATCTTTGGCTGCTTTTTTACCAGCAATATGAAGTATTCGTTTATGGGTTTTTGATAGGTTATTTTCTCTTGCAGCATTAAATAATGATGTATCTGTTGGTGGTGGTAGGTGATATACCTTGCACTTTGATTCAAATTTTTTTTCAACAATATCTATATTCCAACTACTTGGTGACAATAATATATCTGGGAGTAACCATTCTGGATGAACTAAATTTCCAAATAGTTCATAGTTATATTGTAATATTGTTTTTATATTTCTCTTTCTTGCCATATCAATAAAATCTAAATGATAAAATGTTTCACAACTTATAACAACATCAATACCATCTAAAAAAGAAAGAACCTCATTTGTTCTAGGCATACCCTTTATTGTTTTTATTACGTTATATCCGTCATACCATTGCGGGTATTGTTTATTGTTATTAAAAGAATATGAATCAATAAGTAAAATTTTATCAGGATTTAACATTTTTACTAACTCTTTAGTCTGATTACCAAGACCAGTATTGTCACATCTTGCTATAATTCCTAGTTTCATTCTTTATACCCCCAAACATCATCATCGGAAGTGTACTTTCTTCCGCCTTGGCGACCATCTAAGTGATAAGAACGTTTAATATTTCCTTCTGGATGATAAATCCAAAGTTTATGTGTTTCCCAATTTCCTTGATCAAACACGTCATATGGAGATATGTCATCTTGAATTGCTCCATGAAATGTATCTTCTATAAAAAATTTATCCCTACATCTTGGAAGTACAATATCTTTATAGTATTTTTTTCTACTTAGATGTGGTCGTTGACTCCATTGTGTAGTTTTCATAAAGCCATCTTCTAAGCCAAACATAAGATGTTCATGTTCTTTTGGTATATGTGCTTCAAAATGAAAACGAATGGTATTTGCTTTATTGTATTCAAACATATCTAAACATTTATCCCAGTCTATTGGTGTATCTGGAGTTAAAGGAGCATCACCTTCAACATAAAGTAATAGGGGTGTTTTAATTTCATTAATTGTTTGACGCATCATGTTGGTTTGATGGCTGTGTTCTTTAAATATAAATGGTAGTATGTTTTTATCTTCATGTAAACATTTCCACAAAATGCGACTCTTATATTCATCGTAATCTTTTTTACGGTCTTGCTGCTCTTCTCTAAGACCATCTATTTGCATGATAATTTCATTATTTGGAAAGTGAACACGAATATCACTAATAGTTTGTTCTATCATTGTTGTATTTGGATGATCGAGAATTACAGATGTAGCCATAACAATTGTTATATCTCTTTTATGCATTTACTTGCCTCATTAATTCAATAAATAAATCTCTTTTATATTTAATCCACCAACAAACAATTTGATGCATTTCAAATGTATAGTTATTTAATAATTCAGGCAACAAATCAGGCAGGCGTCGCCAATTTTCAAAAGTTTTTATTTTATGATTATTTTCAAATAAAAAATTAAAAAAGTCTGTGTTTTGCATTTTTGAATCTAATTTATCTCCCAAAGGTAAACAAAGCATTTCTATTGCTTCATAAAATCTAAAAGAGTCTATTACTTCAGCCCCGCTTGGACAAGGAACAATTTTTGATAAAAACATTTTATTATAATATGATTTTGGATTTAAACCTTCTGCAAAGCCATTGGTTGGATTATAAAAAGAGTTTGGTATGTCAGGCATGACGGTTGCAAGTTCTCGCCTTCTCTGATGTGTTATTTGCCCTGAAAAAAATACATCATATGACTTATCTTGGTATTCTGGCAAATTGTTTGATAGGTGTTGTGGCACACCTAGTGCTAACTTATTGTATTGCGAATGCCTTCTGTGCGGGTACTGAATCCAAATTTCAATATTATTATGTTTTATTTTATCAACATTAAACGTAGCACTTTCATCCCCAGTAATAAATAAAACTACCCTATTTATCTTATTTAACTCTTCAGATATTTGATCTTCAAAGCCTACGTTTTGTGGTCCAGGAATAACAACAAAGGCTCTATCCATACTGGGTAAAGTTGTTACCCTGTCTGGTTTAATATTGTTTTTATTAAAAAATTCTTTTAATAAACCGTAATCCCATTTATCAGCAGCACAGTCTTCTTGTTTAACTGAGTAAAGATATGCGCTAATCATGTTAAAACCTTCCATACCTTTTCTTCTGTAATAAGATTTTTAACTAATTCTTCATCTATGATTGATGTATTATTTACATAGGCTATCTGCGAATTATATTGTTTTATTATATTCATTTTGTTTTTTGTAAAGTTAGTGTTAATATTTTCTAAATTATTATTTAATTCAACCTGTTTTAATCTTATTTTGTATGACTCTGGATATGAAAATCTATATGGCAACTCAGCATAAAGAAAGTATGTTTTATTAAAATATTTTATTAAGTTAAGCAAGGTGTTTGATAAAAAAATGTGATCTGGGTGATGAAGTCCAAGAGGAATATAGATGTTATCAAAGTTTACAATTATAGACTTTATCCAATCTATTAAATCATTTTCGTTTTGTTTTCCATAAACATCGTCTAGTAAATCTCCATTAATCACTTTAACATTTATCATTGAGCAGGCTTCATTATGTTCTTGTCTTAATATAGTGTGTTTTTTATACCCAGAAGGATCTGTTGGTATGCCAGCAAAGGCAGTTGCAATTGTAAAACTATCATTACTATCAATAATATAATCACCTAATGAAAAAATTGCATCATCTACATGTGCACAAAATATTAAATTATTCATAAAACAAATGTACCTCATGCTGATAATCTAAAAGAGTTTCTTTATATCCTAATCCCTTTATCCATTGTCTAAGGTCATGCAGAGCCTCGTTCCATTGCTGCAACATAAATTCAGGGTGTCCAGATAACCAAATCTTAGGTTTATGCTCTCTAAGCACCCTCTCAGCCCCTTTTAGGACCTTCCATTCACTACCTTCTACGTCCAAAGAAATGGCGGTGGGTGGTTTAATGCTATGATTATATACACAAGAATCTATAGTAATTTGACCGTAGGTATCACCCTCAAGATATAATTCTTTAAACCCATGTGCTGTTTCAATAACATTATTAACTTCTGGTGGAAACTCATTACAATAAATACGTGCAAGTTTATTATCTTTGTCTGATGCAAATCCAGGTATGCAAGCAATTGGTTTTTCTAAATTATTAGCACTCCAAAGCAATGGAAAGTGTGACCATACTTTTGGGTTCGGTTCAAATAAAACTACCTCTGCTCCCCACATTTGACATAGTGCTGGAAACTCTCCTTCTTCTGCACCTACATAATAAACAACATCTCCACTACCAATATTTTCATGCATTGATTTTAGTCTTAATTTTTCCCAACCATGTGGCTGGTACCAGTCTGGTCTATCTGCACGATGTTTAGGCAATATCATTTCAAACTCTCCATTTAAAACTGCTTTAACCATTTCTGTCATTTTATTGCCTCCATAAAATAAAATTCATGTTCCCGTGTGTCAAGTTCATAAATTTTGTTGTTTGATAGTGCACTTTCTTTATAGTTTACTTTTGTTATATTTTTAAATCCACTATCATGTAACTTATACTCTAATGCTTTATGTGTTAATAAAGATACTGATGTTGAGTACCAAGTTAGCCAAGAAGAAAAACGTCTGTCTATATTGTCTTCAGAGTTAGGAAAAAAGTTAATATTATTATTTTTATATGCATCAAATCCAGAAACAATATCTGGCAAACTAATTCTAACCACACCACCAGGCTTTAAGACACGATTAAATTCTAGTAAGGCTTCCTTAATTTCATGATATGGTATTGCACAAATTGTTGCATGAGAAACTAAAATATCACAGGAATTGTCTGGAATTAAGTGTAAATTTTTGTGCTCCGTTTTATACTCAGGATCAATATCTATGTTTATCCAGTCAGCAGGCTGTATGCTTCCACATCCAAAATTAATTTTCATTGCTGTATCCAATCTTTTAATGAAATTTTTGGTTCCCAACCAGTTAAATCTTTAAACTTTATATTAGATGCAAGAGTTTCCTGCACCTCGCCAATTCTTGACGGTATAAATTTAACATCATTTGATATCATATTGGCAATATCTAATATAGCGTAGTTACTTCCATATCCAATGTTATATACCTCACCAAACCCATTTTTAACTTCAGATGCAAGAATGTTTGCTTGTATTACGTCTGATATGTGAGTAAAATCTCTGCGTTGAGATCCATCTCCAACTACCGTTAAAGGTTTTCTTTCATGGTATTGTTTTAAAAATAATCCTATTACTGGCGCATATTGACCTTTTAATGGTTGTCTATCTCCATAAACATTAAAATATCTAAGAGATATTGTTTTTAATCCGTAAAGATTATAATAAACCTTTGCAAGGTTTTCACCAAAAACTTTAGCAGCAGAATATGGTGTTAATGGATCAGAGGGCTGTATTTCTTGGTTTGGAAGAATTGCTTTTTTACCATAAGCAGAGGATGTGCTTGAATAAATTAGCCTATCCACTTTGTTTATCCTACAAAGTTCAAGAACATTGGCTGTTCCTAATGCATTTGATTGAATAGATTTTTTAGGATTTAATATTGCTGGTTGTATTCTTGCATCAGATGCAACGTGAAACACGCAGTCAACGCCACTAAAGAGTGGTGCAATTAAGTCATAGTCACAGATATCATATTTATAGTTTTGTGCTTTATCATTCCAATAGAACTGTTCATGGCATTCTGCAGACTCATCATCAATACAAACAACATCATGACCAAGACTAATTAACCTATCAACAAGGTTTGATCCAATGAAGCCAGCACCACCTGTAACCAAATATTTCATTTTATGTTTAGGGCTTCTAGTATGTTTGCCCATCTATGGACGTATGTATGTTCTTTTTTAGTTCTTTCATGTCCGTTTAGTCTGATTGATTCTCTTGATACCCCGTCTAACAAATACTTATCTATCTTATTTTTTAGATCTTCAAGATTTCCGTGTTCATAAAATACAATTTCATTTTCATCTTTAAAGTATTCTTCAAGACCTTTAATACGAGGGTAGATAGTAAAGCCGCCACGACCAGTGCTTTCAAACAATCTGTCACTTGTGTAATATGGATAATTAAAGTTTATGTTAAGACTATCACCTATTGCTACCTTGCTTTTTGCATAGATACGATTAAGCGCATCTCCACGAACTGTGCCAGTGTCTCCATCGCCACCAACATGTAGAAATCTTTTACCGTATGTTTTTCGCAAGAAATCTATTAGTTGTGGACGGTATTTATGTTCAGGATGATATCCTCTGCTACCAACAAAGATAATATCGTTTTCAAAATTATGTGGATCATAGTCTTCATGGATATAACACTCTTTATCATATACGCCAGCAGGCAAGAAGTGTCCTTTAACCTGTGTGTTTTCATTAAACCAATCACACATCAACTTGTCTGTAGCAAAAAAATGACCTATGCTTGTATAAAAATCATCACCCTTTAAATCTTTTTCACGCTCAATGCCAAACCACAAATCTAAATGATAGGTCATAGTTGGTATGTTAGCAGCCTTTAATTCTTTTAGCACATCAGTCATAGACCTAGATCCTGGAGTTTGCCATCTATGTGTATGTACCCATATGAATAGATTAGAGTTTAATGCTGCGTTTAATATTTCTGTGCTGCCTGCTTTTTTTTCTTGCAATTTTTGCACGGTATGCCCAAGAGATTCTAAAGACTTAGCATGATGATTCTCACTACTATAAGGCACTTCAAAGTTGCCAAGAAATACTATGTTAGCCAAGACTACCCCTCTGTTTATATCAGTATACCAGATTCTGATATACTTGTAATAAACTAGGGGAGTTAATGGATTTTGTTTATATCTGCCGTTCTGGAGAAAATGAAGAGTTAAGATACTCTATTAGATCTGTCCTTCATAGTTTTCCAGATGCAAAGGTTTGGTTGGTTGGTGGCAAGCCAAACTGGTATGAAGGCAACTACGTGCCAGTTGAACAAAATCATAACAAATATACAAATGCCTTAAATAACCTAACAACTTTATGTAAGACAGAACAAATATCTAATAATTTTATATTAATGAATGATGACTTTTTTATAATCAAAAAAATAGATAAGATTGACTATTCTCACGGAGGTCTATTGTCAGGTAAGATAGATAAATATATAAAAATTACTGGATCATCTTTGTATATTAAAAAGTTAATTCAAACTAACACCCGCCTAAATGAGCGGGGAATTGAACAACCACTAGACTATGAACTACATACTCCAATGCCAATGGAAAGAGACAAACTACTTACCATTATAAAGAAATATCCAAGTTGTCTATGGAGATCTATGTATGGCAATATATTTGAGGTTGGTGGCTCACAGATGCAGGATGTAAAGGTTTATACAAACAGAAGGCATTTGGCTAGGTCAAATGAGATTACGGAGCAATCTATATTCTTGTCTACAGAAGATCAAGCATTTGCAGGCATACAAACTAAAATTTTAAGTAATTTATTTTTAGAACCAAGCAGACACGAACTAACTAAATAAACTGCTTAATAGTCCTTCCACCAATTGGACTAATCGTAATCCTGGCATTCTTAATTCCGTGATCACTTCTATCTTTTTTATGTACCCCTAAAAACACTGGCTCATAACTTTCGGTTGGAACTTTTGGATTGTTAATTGTATTATCAGACGCAATAAGCATATAACAATCTCCAATGTTTTTAAAGTGCAAGTTACCTTGCATGATCGTTGTAACGTTATTTAAACCAGAAACAGCACCAAAATCAATTCCAAATACAGCCATCTGTTTTAATTTATCATCTTTAATTCTTCTTGCAACCGTCGTTGCTTTTGGTAATTCGCCACCCATAGATGTAATTGTTTTAATAAAGTCCTGCGTTTCTGGATGCTCAAAGATTGACTTTTGAAATCGTTTAGATGTTCCAGACCATTGTTGAAAGTCCCTTGGCGTATTGCCATACTTGTGTGAAATATGAAATACATCTACGCCTTTAATGTCTACAAAATGAAAGTCTGACTTGTGTCCAAAAGGAGAACTAACAACAGACACTACGCTACACACCACATTGTTTACACGAACATTTACATAGCCCTTGTTAATATTTTTTTTAATCTCTTGTAATTTATTATTTAAATTATAAACCTCTAAGTCTTGTTTAACTGTAGTGTCTTGAGTCCTATTAGAAAATTCTGAATCTTTATATAAACTAGTAAGTTTAACTTTATTGCCATTTTTGGTGGGAAGTAGAATAGAATTTTTATCTTCGTAATGTCTTAAACCATTTAAATCATCAATCTGTGTGAGTATAGATGGATCAAGCAATATTAATTCATCTATACCAACTAAATAAAATCCTTGACCTATTGCAATTCTTTTAGTAAATATATTAAAGTTATT
>Ga0214921_10000562_pt1 | contig 68420 bp, 60 predicted proteins | sample LL1505_MetaG_FD_177992 | JGI IMG/M metagenome (GOLD analysis project Ga0214921, IMG submission 177992) | Freshwater microbial communities from Lake Lanier, Atlanta, Georgia, United States - LL-1505 | ecosystem: Environmental > Aquatic > Freshwater > Lake | place: USA: Georgia | collected... | reverse complement strand
TTGGCCAGCATTGGCGCAGCATGGCGTTGAAACTTTGGGCTGGCGCAACACCTATATTTGGATTGGCATTGTGTGCGGCTTGGGCATGATGGTATTGGCGTTTCTCATGCGTCAAAGGCCGCCCCTGTTGGCGTCACCCGTTGCGGGAAGCGTTCAGTCTTTAGCCTCAGAAAAGCCATTTGGGTTGTCAATTAACGCAGCGTTTGCATTGCTCTGTGTGGCAGGAATAGCTTGCTGCGTGGCCATGGCCATGCCACAGGTCCACATCGTGGCCTATTGCAGTGACCTTGGATTTGGCGCTGCACGCGGCGCAGAAATGCTATCGCTCATGCTGGCTTGCGGCATTGTGAGCCGGCTTATATCGGGCGCCATTTGCGATCGCATTGGCGGCCTCAGAACCTTGGTTTTGGGCTCAGTGCTGCAGGGCTTGGCCTTGTTAATGTTCTTGCCCTTTGATGGCATGGTGTCGCTTTATGTGATCTCGGCCATGTTTGGCTTGTTCCAAGGCGGCATCGTGCCTTCATACGCCATCATTGTGCGTGAGTACTTTCCAGCGCAAAGAGCCGGAGTGTTAGTGGGGGCGGTCATCATGGCCACCATGATTGGCATGGCGCTGGGGGGTTGGATGTCAGGCAAGGTGTTTGACCTTACGGGGTCTTATCACGCTGCGTTTGTGAATGGCGTGTTGTGGAATGCTTTGAATTTGAGTATTGCTTTGTTTTTACTTTGGCGCGTTAAAAAGCTGGCACGAACTAAAGCGGCCAACTAAGAGCATTCTTTCATTGGGCTTCATGCCATTGACAAGAGAAGCTCAAAAAGCTAAAGTATTACTTAAATTTTTAAGTAAGAAATAGGGCGGTTATGAGCACCACACTAACGATTAAAGGGCAGGTCACCATTCCGAAGCAGATTCGCGATGCACTAGATCTGCAACCTGGCTGTAAGTTAAATTTTGCTGTGAACGATGCGGGTGAAGTCTTGTTGCAAAAAGCAGAGCTGGGCAACAAAACTTCTAAAAATAAAAGAGCAATGAGCAGTGTCAAAAAAGATCGTTTTGAGCAAGTGAGAGGCAAGGCCGACATTCAATGGCGCACCCAAGATCTAATGAATCTGCTTAGGGGCGAGCACTGATGTTGGTTGATACCAATGTGTTAATAGACGTACTCAATAATGAGCCACAGTGGGCCGACTGGTCGATTCATCAAATGAGGGTGCAGTCAAAAATCCATGTGCTAAGTATCAACCCCATCATTTATGCAGAGCTTTCATGTACTTTCAAGAAAGTTGAAGATTTGGATGAAGTCCTTCAAGTAATGGAATTAAAGTTCAATCAAATACCCAAAGCAGCGCTGTTTTTAGCAGGCAAAGCTTTTCAGCGCTATCGACGACAGGGGGGTGTAAAAAACAGCATATTGGCCGATTTTTTCATAGGGGCGCATGCCGCGGTCAGTCGGCTGCCGGTGCTCACCAGAGACACGCAAAGGTATCAAACCTATTTCCACACCGTCAAGCTAGTTTCACCCAACGCCCTGCATTAGTTTGGCACCCAAAGTGTCAATTTTCCTGTGGCACGTGTCTTGCTAAAAGTTAGTCAAGTACCTGATTTCTCCCTTTAGGAGTCGAAACTTTGACACACACTCAAAACACCCTCATTCGCCCCATTCAACTTGCGGGGGCCTTGGCCGTCGTTCTGTTGTGTGCTTCTAGCAGCCATGCTGCCAATGTCAATTTGCAGGGGCTGAAATCTAGTTTCACTTACACCCCATTTGCCGGCGAGTCGCTTGAGCGAATCATTGCCAAAACCATGCCCAATACCGAACTCAAACAAGAGTTGGTGGCTGACGCATTCAGGGCATTGAATCCCCAACAATTTAGCAAAGATCAAAGCAGCATTACAAAATCGAACTTGCCGCTCAATGTGCCTAATCAGAATCAATTGGCCAACATGATTGAAAATCAAGTGAGTCAAAAAAAGCCTCAAAACATGCTGACCGGTACCACACCTGCTGCCCCCAAGATCAACCCTAAAACTGAAAGCTGGGTTCGCTTCCCATCCAAAATGGTGGCGCTCACTCAAAAAATGGAAAATTGGATTCGGTATCCTGGAACCAACTTCAACGAAAGCACAGCATCGGCTGAAAGCAAAACATGGGTGAGGTATTTGGGTGGCCATGTCAACACACTGCGCGCTGCTGACATAGCAAACAGCCCTACGGTTGACTGGGTGCGTTACCCATCAATTTCTTCCCAAAATATGGCAATTTCTGATACCACCCAAATCGATCAAAGCGAGTGGGTAAGGTATGTGGCCAAAAATTAATTTGTGAGAATTTTGCGATCGTTCAAAGCTTGAATGGGACGCGCATTCATCTTGAACGGGAACTGGGTGACCTGTTCTTTTGAAATGTTCACTTGAGATTTCAAAATAAAGAACTTCACTTTTTCTGTACAAGGTGGCGTGGTCAATGAGCCATCGTAGTGGAAGAATTCCATTTCACGGGGTAGCAAATTGGTCGGATTGAATGCCACATTGTCTGGTGCTACTTCAGGGCCTTCCTTGGGAGGCGCGTAAGACCACAAGGTTTTAATGCCAGGGTTTTCATTACCCTCTTGCAACAGCACACCCAACACCGCCAATTCACCTGCATCATTTTTGTGAACAAAGTGAATCACCATGGCCGAAGGTTTGCCATTGATGTGTTCTTCACTGGGGCGGTGAAAATGAAACTGCAACAGGTCAAATGCTTTGCCATCAATTCGAAGTTTGCTGCCAGGCACCACATTCACTTGAATGGTGTGTCCGTTGTTGATAATCTTCAGAGGACCAGGTTTGTAATCTGGTACGACGTTAAAACGCACCTTTTCAAAAGGTCCTTTGATGTTCAAAGGTGATTGAGACTTGCCTTTGCCACAAGTTGGAAATTCTTTGCCCCAATGCTCAGGGCCCATTTCGCCTTCGTAGTCCCAATGCGCAACGTGTTTTTCTTCAGGCTTGCCACCTTTGGTGTCTTTGCCATGCGCATCTTTTTTGGCGTCTTTGCCGTCCTTGGCTTCCTTACCTTCTTTGCCACCTTTGTCTGCAGATGCATCATCTGCACACTCAGACATCACTTTGACTTTTTCGCCAGATGCTAGCAACGCCTTTTGAGCCGCACAAACCACCTTTTGTTGACCTTTCCAGTCGGTCATCTCCAAAGCTTTGTTGAAGGCCTCAATGGTTGAAGGATCTTTGCCGCCGTGGGTCAGCATGCGAATGCCGGCCAAGCCCAATTGCTTTTCAGTGGAAAGTTTTTTGTCTTTGGCGTAAAGCGCTTCCAAGTCTTTTAAAATAGCACCGCTGGCAAAGGCACTTTTGACCGCTTCAAGTTCTTTCAATTTTGCTTCTAAAGGTGGTATGGCTTGAAGTGCTTCTTCGGCGGACTTCAGCTCTTCAGCTGCTTCCTCTTCCTTTTTCTCAGCTTCTTTGATTTTTGCCTCAAGCGCAGCCACTTCTTTAGAAGCATTACCGTAGGCGCTCTTTTGTGTAAACGCAAAATAGCCTGCGCCACCTAAGGCGAGGGTCAATATTGCGATGGCAATGGTCTTAAACATGTCAATTCCTGGAAACTTTTAAAATACTTTTGCGAATGCTTCGTCTTAATTTCGGCACTTGGGCGACAAACTTGAGAGAAATATGCCAATGTAGACGGAATTACCCCCACTATCGGTCGGCTCTGAAACTAACCCCGCGGCCATCGGCTGTGGTGGCAATCCATTGCAGGCGTTGTGTTTTTCCAGAAGCTGGGCTGCTGGTGACATAAGCGACGCCCGTTAAATTCTGACTTTTCACAAAGCACTGGGTGGCATTGGGCACCGCAAAGCTCAAACTGAATAAGTTCACGCCACCCAAAGCGGGCGACACACTGCCGTTGCTAATTTGGCAATCTGATTGAAATGTCATTGAACTTGAAACAACTCCGGTGTCGGAAACGGTCAAAGAAAAATTGTCGATATAACCGTAGGCATAAGACCAGCGACCCGCCCACTTGCCTTGAATCGTCTCTAACAATGCCGGTGTATCTAGTTTGAGCTTGTTGTCGGGGTTGGCAAACCAAGTAAGGTCTCGGGCACCTTCAGTGGGTGTGGCCGAGTAGCTGACCGTGGTTTTTAAGAGGCCTGCACTGGGCACAGTCAAACTGGCCGAACCCGTTCTTAAAGAGCCTGAAACATTTTGGAAATAAGTGAGGTTGTTAATGGTGGCTGAATTGCTGCCGATGCCACTTATTGAACCCGAATAAATATCGGGATCAGAAGGAGAGGTGAACTGCAACGCATACAACTGAGCTGATGCCGAATTAGTGGAAGAGTTGCGCATCACAATGGATGTAACTTCTTTGCCGTTTAAAAGCGCTGTATAGACCCCTGGAGTGACTGTTGTGCTTGTATTCGGATTGACCACTGGCGGCGTTGTAGGAAGAGGGGTAACGCCTGGAACACTGGGGTCCGAAGCTGCCGTTGTGGAAGTACCGCCGCCACATGCAGTGACCAGCGCCGCCAATGTGAGGCTTAAAAAAGAAACGAGCCAAACCCCTAACCATTTTGGCTTTGCTTGCAAGTTAATTGTGAGGCTTAGGCTTAACATGGGTGCTTGCTTTGCTTTGCACTGTGATTACTTTATAGTTGGGGCATGAATATGCTAACAAGAAATTTCAAATTTCTCTTTAATCCATCGGTCCTTGGGCTGGGTTCTTTAATGGTGGCACTTTTAGGGCTATTTGGAAGCGGCCCTGTCAAAGCCGATTGGACCAAGTTTGACTCCGTCGAGACAGGCACGTACTACCTGGATCTGGATACAGTTAAAAAATCGGGCTACATCCGAAGTTTTTGGAGTATTTTGGATTACAGGCTGCCGCAAAAAACCTCCAGAGGTATGCACTACCAGTCTACACGCACGCACATGGAAATTGATTGCCGCCAAAAAACGGTGCACATTTTGTCTTTCTCCATGCACGCTGGGCCCATGTTGGGAGGTGAAGTCATTGACACGCAGGGCATCATGCGCGATTGGCAGTCGATCCCGCCAGACACTCCATTGGAAAAACTTCACAAGGTGGTTTGTTCGCGCTAATTTAAACAAGCCTACTTTCAGTTTGCCTAAAAGCCTCATGGCTTCACCCAGCCAGCCTGAAGCCAATGCCAATAATCAGGCTTGAATTTCCACGCTAAGTTGTAAATGGCCGTTTCTTTGCTAAAAACTTGACCGGTTAAATGATCTAACCAAGGGCTTTGCGCTTGCAGGCTGCTAAGCCACTTCTGCGCTTTTTCATTTTCTAAATGGCCTGATGCCTGTGGCCATTGCCCTTCTTGTTCTGGGCTTAATGGCATGGCACCGCTTACCGGTCCCGACATTCGGTCGTGCACGCTACCCCATTCGCGACCTTTGAGAGTTTTCACAATCTGTGAGATGTTTTTTTCAACCCCATCGATGTTGGCATTGTTAAACCGCAGTTGTCCCAAAACATTGTCAAAAAATACACAGGCCTGTGGATGTGCGCTCAGCAGGGAGGGTAAATCTGACAATGCGTTTTGTGTGTGGCAATTCAATTCAATGCCTTTGTTGCGCAATCTTGAGCCATGTCGCCACTTGAACAATCTGGCAGCCAGAGGGTCAATGTCGTAGGTGTGAATTTCTTTATATTGGCACAACCATGTATTGGGCATCATCCAGCCTGCACTGGCGCCAATCAGTAAAAGTTTAGAGTGAGAGAAGCCTGCAGTTTGTGCAAACAACCAAGTTTCAAGGGCATTTACTGTGGGAGCCCATGCCTTTTGTGATCGCCATGCTTGCCAATGCCAGGCGGGGCCGCCAGTAAGGTTGCTTGAAAACATGCCTTGCAATAATTAGTTCGAAGCTTGCAAGTTAAATTGCATCACACCAAGATCGTCCATTTTTTTCTGCTCCCGCTTGCTTAACACTTTTTGCACAGCACTGGCATTTTGATCAGCCAGAGTTTGCATCTTAATGCGTTCTCGCTCAGCCTCCAGCAGACGCTCTTTCAAAGAGAGAATTAAATTTTCTGTATGCTGCATGTCAATTTTGACGCGCTGCATCAGTACCAACAGCTGAGACATAAATTGCCGCTGGTTCATGGCTTCACTCATACCCAAGCTTTGATTGCCTTCGGTATTTGTTTTATCGCGGTATTCGTCGTACATCACCTGGACCCGTTTTTCACTGGACTGCAAGCTTTCTAAACGCTTGCGAGCCAAACCCATCTCGTTTTGAATGGCTGCAATTTTGTCTTCAGCCTTTTCGGTCAAGACCGTCCAGCAAGGGCGCGCTATCACTTGATCGTTCATGAGGGTGCTCCCAACAGAGTTCGAATTTCATGGCGTGTGATTTCTTCATCTTGGCCTTCATGCATGTCTTGTCGCAAGAAGGTGTCCATTTCTTCACGAAGTCGAATGGCTTCATCCAGTGTAGGGTTGCTGCCTGATTCGTATGCGCCCACTTGTATGAGGTCTTGATTTTGTTGGTACAAAGACCACATGCGTCTGAATTTATTGGCCAGCTTCATATCGTCGGGCGGCAACAATGTTTGCATCACACGAGAAATAGAGCCATTCAAATCAATAGCAGGGTAATGCGCCGCATCCGCTAGTTTGCGAGACAGCATCACTTGGCCATCTAAAGACGCGCGCGCAATGTCCACAATGGGGTCGTTGGCGTCATCGCCTTCAGCCAATACGGTGTAAATGGCTGTAATAGAACCATGACCATGCCTGCCCACGCCGGCACGCTCAATTAAATTGGGCAACAAGGCAAACACAGAAGGTGGATAACCTTTGGCGGTAGGCGGCTCGCCAATGGCCAAGCCAATTTCGCGCTGCGCATGGGCCACACGCGTGAGGCTGTCTACCAGCATCAAAACATTCAAACCTTGATCGCGAAAATATTCTGCAATCACATGCGTCATGTGTGCCGCTTTGAGGCGAAGCACTGGAGACACGTTGGCAGGGGCTGCCACTACCACTGACTTAGCCAGACCTTCTTCGCCCAGTGACTCTTGAATGAATGCCTGCACTTCACGGCCGCGCTCACCAATGAGGCCAATGACCACCACATCGGCTTTGGTAAACCGTGTCATCATGCCAAGCAAGACACTTTTACCAACGCCTGAACCTGCAATTAAACCTACGCGCTGACCGCGACCTAGCGTTAATAATCCGTTGATGGCTTTCACGCCTACATCTAGTACGCTGTCGATGGGGCCGCGTTCCATAGGGTTAATGGGCAAGCCCAGCAAACTCAAGCGTTGTTTGCAATCGGGTTTTGGTTTTCCATCTAAAGGCTCACCACGGCCATCAATCACACGCCCTAAAAGTTCAGGGCCCAAACAAGCGGTTCCTAAATTGGCGGCCAAGCGCACTGATGCACCTGGTCCAATGCCCACTGGTTCAGTTAGGGGCATGAGGTACAAAGTTTTGTCATTGAAGCCAACCACTTCGGCTTCAATTTTGTGGCCATCTTGGCCCAAAATTTCGCAGCTTGAACCCACTGATGCCATGATGCCTCTGGCTTCCATTCTCATGCCCACTAGGCGCACCAACGTACCACAGCGCTCGGGACGGGGTGGCCGTGTTTTCGCAATGCTAAGGGCAACTTCGGTGGCAAAATCACTCATGTGAAGTCTCCAATGCTTCGCCGCTGCCAGACTTTGGCGTGGCGTCTAATTCCAAATCAGGCAAGTCCATACTGGCCAAATTCAGGGGTGTGACTTCTGCTTGCGGTTCTGCATCGAGAATATCGCTCATGTCTTGCGCGTCACTCATGACGCTTTCATTGAGTACGTCGCTTACCGCTGACTGGCGTGGCAAAGCGTCTTCTACAGAGTTGGCCTGTCCTCGTCGAGTGTTAAGGCGTTCAGGTTGAAAGGCAGACTGAGCCTGCCAACTCTTGGTGGCACTTAACAAACTTTGAGCCAATGACTCTAGACGATGCTCTACCAAGTCGGTAACCACGGCATCATCGGCACGTACGCGCACGCTGCCTGGTAGCAAGGAGACATCTGCTTGCAAGCGCCATGTGTTTTGTTCTTCTCCAGGTTCGGCTGTACGAGATTGCAAGACAGCCATGTCACTTGGATTCAGTTCAACCACAATGGGAGAGTTTTGATTGATGTCCAAGGTTTCAATACAACGCGACACCAACGCCTCTATGCTGTGTGAGGACAAACTTAATTCAGTCAGGGTTAATTGCTCAGCCAAGTGAAGCGCTAATTTTTTAAGTGGTTCGTGTAAGAGTCTCGGCTCTTGCTTAAGGCTTGTAATGCCAGTTTGAATTTCTTGCATCAAGAGATAAATTTTTTCATCGGTTGATGTTTCGAGTTCTAAGCGAAGTTTTGCGGTTTCTTTTTCTGCATAAGTCTTGGCTTTGTCTTCGCCCTCTTGCAAACCTTTTGCATAAGCCGCGCTTGTTTCCTTTTCCAAAAGGGCTTTGTCAATGGTTGATGGGGCGGGGTTGGTTTTTTGTCCAGCGTCTTTGGGTGCAGCAAAATCCTCTGCTATCTGGGATTGAGGCAAAGCCCTGTTGAGTGGCGCCGCTTCAGGTTCCCACTCTTTAAATTGAGAGGTTCTAGTGCGAGAGTAGTCCTCTTGCAAAAATCGGACATTTTCCAATTCAATATTCTTCAATACAGCCATGGGCTTCCATACCGGCTTGGCTGCATTTGATTTGCTGAGGTTAGACAAAATCTTCACCTCCACCCAAGACCAAGTCACCCGAGTCTGACAACTTGCGTGCAATGCGCATGATTTTCTTCTGTGCGTCTTCCACGTCAGCAATGCGCATGAGTCCTTTGGCGTTCATCTCGTCGCGGAACATGCCACGCGCGCGCTCTGACATGTTGCCAAAGAAGCGATCTTGAACTTCGCCACTGGCACCTTTCATGGCGATCATGAGCAAATCTTGCTCCACTGCACTCATCAGTTTCTGGATGCCTTTGTTGTCCACAGCCACTAAGTTTTCGAAAGTGAACATGTTGTCTTGAATTTTTTGCATCAAATCAGCGTCGAGCTTCTCCAGGCCGCCCATGATCTGCGTCTCCAAAGCTGTCTTGGTCGAGTTCATAATCTTGGCAGCAGCTTTGATACCGCCGAAGCTGGAGGAAGCAGAGCTAGAACTCTTCGAGAACTGCATCTTCATGATGGCTTCCAACTCAGCCATGGCTGAAGGTTGAACTGTTTCTAAGCTGGCTACACGTTGAATAATTTCAGGGCGAGTAGCGGCTGGTAAAAAGCTCAGTACATCGGCTGCCACTTCGTGTTCCAGCACAGACAAAATAATGGCCGTCACTTGGGGGTGCTCGGTACTGATCATTTCGGCTATAGAACGGGCATCCATCCATTGCAATACTTCCAAACCTTTGCTGCTTTGTCCTGGCATGATGCGGCCTAATACCGAGGCAGCCTTGTCTTCACCCAGCGCACGTTTCATCACTTTTTCAACATAGTCAGTGGTGCCCAAGCCTAAGTTAGATTGTTTCTTGAACAGCTCTACAAAGTCATCTAGGATGGCGTTGACCGCTTCTTGCGACACATTGGCCACCGACACCATGGCGCCACCCAAAGATTGAACCTCTTTAGGATCCATGTATTTGATAATTTCAGCAGCTTGCTGTTCACCCAACAAAAGGGTAAGCACGGCGGCCCGCTGAGTGCCTGTCATGTTGGTGAGTTCTACGCGAAGTGCTTCTGCTGCGGCAGCTTCTTCGGGTGAAATGGTGGGTTCTTTGGTTGCCATAGGTGCCTCTAATGTGTATCTTTAAGTTTTGACTTACCAGCTGGCGCGAATCATAGCCTTGAGCACGCTTGCCACACGAGCTGCATCTTCCGCCACAATCATGCGCACCAGTGCCACTTTGTCGTCGTAAGAGTTGGCAGTGTCCAGCATGGCCGCAGAAATATTTGACTTCTTTGGCTTGAGCTTGCGCTTGATTTCTTCCAATGTTTCGCCTTCTGCAACCTGAATAGAGTCCTTGTCCTCGGGTGATAATTCGCCATCGCCCAAAGGCATGGCAGGGCCTCCCAACAATTCGGCATTTGGATCTTCTTTTGGTGGCAAGAATGACATGACGACTGGTTTGATTACAACAAAAATGAAGGCCACCAGCAGCAAGGCCAACAAGCCTGTCTTAGCGCTGCTCATGATGGTTTCGTCTTTATACCAAGGCGTGTTGAATTCGAAAACAGGTTCGACACCAAATTTCTCTTGAACCACGGTGACCACGTCACCGCGCTTTTCGTCGTAGCCCACCACACCGCGCACCAAGCTTTGCATGCGGGTAATTTCTTCATCCGTGTAAGGCTTGCCTTCTAAAGGCTCGCCTTTTTCGTTTTTAGCGCCGGGTGCAGGTGTACGTTCATTGACTAAAACCACCACACTCAGTTTTTCAACAGTACCAGTAGCAGGCTTTACGTGACGTACAGACCGGTCTAATTCGTAGTTCTTAGTGGAACGTGAGGATGTGGTTTTACTGTCAGCGCCCGTGCTGCCAGGCGCTGGCGTAGATTTGGTGTCAGAGCTGGCCGATGGTGCCGGCGGTGGCGTATTGGACAAAGTCCCTGGCACGCCGCCTTCCGACTCTTTGCCTGCTTTTTTGTCTTCGCTAAGCACTTCAGAACGAGTTTTAGGACCCTTTTCTCGGGTGTCGTAATCTTCGGTCGTAATTTCAGTTTGTGTAAAGTCCAAAGTCATGTTCACTTGCGAGAGCACATTGGCCTCACCCACAATGGGCGAAAGAATTTGCAGGATGCGCTGACGGTACATGTCTTCAATTTTTTGCTTGTGCGCTGTTTGACCAGTGGTTAAGCCAATAGCGGCTTCGCCCATCGAGTCGGTGAACAACTTACCGCGACTGTCTAGTACCACCACATTTTCTGCTGTGAGCAAAGGAATGCTGGAAGACACTAAATGAACCACCGCCTGCACTTGGCTGGCTGTGAGAGTACGGCCAGGAAAGGTGGTCACCACCACAGAAGCTTTAGGTGCTGTGCGGTCGCGCACAAATACCGATTGTTTGGGCGTGGCCAAGTGCACACGTGCAGCTTGAATGGAGTCAATGTTGGTAATGCTCTTAGCCAACTCTTGCTCCATGGCACTGGTGTACTTCACCTGCTCCATGAATTGGCTGGTGGTCATTGCCGACTGGTCTTTCAAAGAATCAATGCCAGTGGTGCCTGTTTTAGGAATGCCTTTGCTGGCCAAGAAAATTTTGGCCTCGTGATATCGATTGGCAGGTACTGTGAGTTGGCCAGTGGAGGCGTCTACCACGGGCTTGTATTCTGCTTGACGCAAAGCATCCAAGGCCAGTTGCTGGTCAGACTCAGACATGTTGGCCATCAGAGGGCGATAAGGGGGCTGGTTAATCCAAACATAACTCAAGCCAAACAACAACAAAGCCAGAGCAATAATGACCAAAGGCATGGCCTTGCGCACCGCGGGTTGTTGCATCATTTGCTGCACGCTAGAGATCGCACCGCCTTGAGAGTTGTTGTAATTGCCATCGGCCGAACCGCCCGCGCCACCCATGGTGGTCAAAGCACCGCCGCCTGTGGTGGTTAAAGCCGTACTACCGGAATTTGCTGTGGCAAATCCGGGTTGAAAAGTTGCTGCTGTCGTTGCCATGATTTATGTCTTTCAGTCGGGTCTTAAACCGGCATGTTCAAAATGTCTTCGTAGGCTTTAAGCACTTTGTTGCGCACCTGCAAGGTGGCTTCAAAAGCAATCGATGATTTCTGCATGCCCAGCACCACGTCGGTCAGTGGCACGCCTTCGCCGCGCTCAAAAGCTTCAGCTTTGGCTTTCGATTCTTGTTGAATTTCATTCACAGAGTTCAGGCTCTTTTGAATGAGGTCGGTAAAGCCAGAGGCACCTTGGGGCTGACCTGCGCCGCCCACTTTGTTACCTAGGTCGTCTACGCCGCCGCCTGCTTGGGTTTGATAAGCTTTCAGCGTTTGGAGCATGCTTTGAATGTTCACTTGCGAATTAACTTTTTCAATCATGATTTTTCTCCTTAATAGGCCGAGGCCATGCTAGGCGTGTCAAGTTTCAGTTTGGCCATTTTGTAGCGCAGTGTGCGTGGGCTAATACCCAGCTTTCGTGCTGCTTCAATGCGGCTTTCTGTGTTCTCAATGGCTGCCAAAATAAGTTGATGCTCGTTGCTTTTGACGGCCTCTTGCAAATTGGCGGGAGCGCTAACTGCAGGCATTGCTGTAGCGTTTGTATAACTTGATGTGCCAGGGTTGACGCCCATGTTCAAGTTCGAATCAGAAACAAGTGCTACTGGTAAAGCATAGGGTGATACTTTGGGTGCTGCAGCATTTGAGCTCGCCATAGAAGCCAAAGCTGTTGAGGCTTGAAAACCCTGTGACGGCAAGAGATTTGAAGTGTCTTCAGACATCAACATTTCTGCAGAATCGTCAAACATGAGGTGTTGAATTTCAATGTGCTTGTTGCTGCAAAGTACCACGGCGCGCTGCACCACATTTTCCAATTCACGCACATTGCCTGGCCATGGGTAGGCAAGCAAACTGGCTTGGGCATCTTCACTCAAAGTAAATGCTTCGCTGCTTTGGCCATGCCGAACCAATAGACTGGCCACCAAAGGCAAAATGTCGCCTGGACGATTGCGCAATGCGGGTACACGCAATTTGAAAGTGCTAATTCGGAAATACAAGTCTTCGCGAAACTCACGCTCGGCCATGGCCACACGCAAGTCTTTGTTGGTAGCGGCAATGACGCGAACATCAAGATCTATGGGCTGCTCAGAGCCCAAACGTGTAAGCTGGCGCTCTTGCAGTACACGAAGCAACTTGGCTTGCAAGTGCAAAGGCATTTCACCAATTTCGTCTAGAAACAAGGTGCCGCCTTGGGCTTGTTCAAACAAACCTTTGAATTCTTTTTGCGCGCCAGTGAATGCGCCTTTTTCGTGGCCAAACAACATGTCGTCAATGAGTTGCTCCGGCAAAGCGGCGCAGTTCAAACCAACAAATGGGCCCTTTGCGCGCTGTGAAGACTCGTGCAACACGCGGGCCAAAATTTCTTTACCAGCACCTGTGGGGCCTTCAATTAGTGCCGTGACGTTGGCTTGGGCTACACGTTGGGCCAAAGCCAGCAGGTGGCGGCTAACGGGATCAACATAAACCACGTTGCGTTGAGCGGAATTAGATTTGGTCGTTGCAGCGGTATGGTGGGCCGCGTTCGTTTTTTTGTAAGCACTAGATGCCGTAGCCGCTTTCACAGTGGCTTGAAGCTCAGCTTGTAACTTGGCTTGAACGGCTGATTTATAAGCAGCTTGAATCGATTCGTTGGCAGCTTGCCATGATTCTGAAGACCAATCGTCAAATGCCACCACATGGGCGGCTCCTTGGCGCATGGCTTGAACAGCCAACTCAAGTTGACGACGCTCAATGCGGCACACCACAGGCAATGCATTGCCCAAGCGCTGCATGAGTTCAAGCGTGTTCTCTAGCAATTGGTGTGCGGGGTCATGCCTGACGACCAAGGCAAGAGACTGCCCATCGGCCAAGGCTGACTGCAGGTCTTCCAGCATGTGAATAGGCCGAATGGCCAAACCAGCGGAGACCAATTGGGCGTGCTCGTGCGCTGCGAGAGGTTGGAGCGGGTCCAGCCACAGAATGTTTTGCGCGATTTGTTTAGAGCTCATTGCTTTCGGGTGCCTCAAGTGCAAAGGAATGCACAATGATTAGCAATGGCCGTGCCATGTAAAAAATAGCACTTTAGAATTCATTTTGAAGGTTTTTGTCAATATACCGACACCTTCAGGGCTAATCACAACAGCCTAATGGGCTGCGCTAAGCCTTAACCATCAGCGCAAAGCGCCTGGACAGTTAAATCAAACGGAGAAACTCAAATATCAAAACCAGTGCCCTAGGCACTGTTGCAAGGCTTTTGTCAGAAATGGACAGCCCTAAGAGGTGGGCGCTAAGCTGAATGCTTAGCCCTGCAACAGCTTCAGTACAGTTTGTTGCGACGTGTTGGCTTGTGCCAGCACCGCCGTAGCCGCTTGCTGCATGATCTGCGTGCGAGCCAACTCTGTTGAAGCTTTGGCATAGTCAGCATCTTCAATTTGGCTGCGCGAGGCTTCTGAATTCATGACCACATTGGTCAAGTTATCAATCACGTGCTCCAGTCGGTTCATAACCGCACCCATGGAAGCGCGAGTTTGCGCAATCATGTCTAGAGACTTGTTAACCGATTGAGTTACATCATTGGCAGCTTGCACTGTCAAAATATTGGTTGGTGCACGATCGCTGGTAATGGCACCAGTGATGTCACCGTCTTTGCCAAAGTCGGCAAAGTCAATGTGAATCAGTTGGTCGGGTGAAGGGCCCACTTGGAAGCTTAAGCGACCAATGTTTTTGGCGTTAACTGTTTCGGGTCTTAAGCCTAAGGCGGTGAAATTTGCGAAATTAGATTCTTCTGGCAAATTACCATCTATGGATTGAGCTTTGTAACCAGGTCGCACAGTAAAGGCGCTGTTGGAGGTCAGAGAAACAGTTCCATAAACCGTTGATGCATTGACGGGGAGGGCAGGGTCGGCAATATTGGGTTTAGTCGTAACGCCACTGACTGTTACGCTTTTCAAGCCTGTGACGCCAGCGGGATCTGATGCCGTTGCAGTGTTGGCACCAAGTCCAAATTCAGAACCATTGACCAAGTCACCGTCATACCAAACAGAAAGATTGCGTCCGTCTATTGTTTTGAGGGTTAAGCCACCATTACCGCTGTCACCGGCTATTACGCCATGCTCGGTAGTTTTAGCGTTGATGCTGTCAATCACAAATTTTCTGCGTTCACCAACAGTCTGGTTGCTGGACAAACTCATTGAGACCTTGACGCCATTGACATAGAGGTCTGTATAGATCGGTGTATCAGAAACGGTTGTTTTTGTAGCAGTGATAATGGCACTGTTGGCTGTTGCATGAACGCCTGTATTACCCACTTCAGAATTGATGGCGGCTGAAATCGCGATGGCGCTTGCAGCTTTGCTACTGTAGGGAACTTTTCCTGTATCTAGACTTACAGTATCAGCAAAAGCAAATCCCGAAGATGCAGGAATTTCGGCAAAGGTTTTAGCGCCTGTGCTAGCAATAATGTATTCAATTTGTAAATCACCTGATTCCAACTCCTTCGGATTGCTGCCACCTACGGTACTTGGGACAACAGCTCTTAATTGAGTTGTGGTTGCGGGCGAACCCACAGGCGAGCCTGCTTTACCATTCAGGATGGGAAAGCCGTTCCACTCGTGCGTTTCTGAAATTCGAACAATTTCTTGCTTAAGCTGCTGGAATTCTTGGTCCAGGTAGCCACGTTGTTCGGTTGAATAAGTTGAGTTGGAAGATTGAACTGCCAACTCACTCATGCGTTGAAGCATGAATGTAATTTCATTGGTAGCACCCTCGGCAACTTGAATCAAAGAAATAGCATCGCCAGAGTTTCTAATGGCTTGGTTCATGCCCTTGATGTTTTGCGTCATTCTTGCTGCAATGGCCAAACCGGCAGCATCGTCTTTAGACGAATTGATTCGCTTGCCAGTAGACAATTGTTGCATCGCAGATTGACTTGCACGCTCTGAGCTCTTAAGAGCCGATTGCGTATACAAAGCTTTGATGTTGGTATTAATTACAGTCATTTAGGACTCCTTGGGTGCGTAATGCAATTTGTTGCCGTAGGGCAAACATTTGCCGCTTTATTCAATTGCCACTGTGGGTGAAAATTTAAATTGGTTAAAAAGTATCACTCAGTTGAACTGAGCGGGTGCTGAAAAAACGTCTTGATTGAGGGGCATAGCTTGTTTTTCGTCCTCAAGTTCGCGGTTGTTTGGCCACAACTTCATGGCTTGGTCCAATACTTGATGAGCTTCCGCGATGTCTAAATTGCAAGCCAATGCACGTGCCAACATTTGGCAAGTCATAGGCTGCACGCTGTCTTTTTGTAGGGAAAACAAGTCTTGCAACAATTCAATGGCCAACGGCCAATCTTGTCTTGTCATGGCCAATAGACCAGCAATTGCCAAAATGTCTTCGCTTAATGGAAAGAGGGCCAAACCAGCATCGGCCAATGATTGGGCCAAGTCGGGTTGATCTTCAGAGACCAACCACTGGATGCCTAGGCGAAAATCAACCGCTGAAAAACGGGAAACCTCTTTGAGGTTCAATGTTTGATCTTTGACCAGTTGTTCCATGGCCTTTTGGAATTCGATTTGCATATAAATACTCCTGTTACAGTGAAGAGCAAAAAAACCAAATGGCTTTGATGCGATGTACAGGTATAAGCAAGCGCTGTGCCAGCTATTTCTTGCCGTATTGGGCGAAACATTGGCAGGAAATTGCCGTTTTATAAGTCAAAAGACCGCCTTTTGAGGGCGGTCTTCATTGATTTCGGCTGAAAGACGATGAGAGGCTTAACTGATGGTCTCTACTGAAAAAGCTTTTCCTTCAAGAATTTGGATCAATGCGCCGCCATCATCTCGTTGCTGAGCAAGAGTCAATTGAATTTTCGGATTTGCAGAAGTAAGCTCAAGCTTGGAAATAATTTCTCCAAGACTTCCCGTACCGTTGCCATAGAGTGAAGACAAGTCATCCCATTTAGCTTGCAAGTTTGCTGCTGTGTCTTTAACCACAACGCCATTGGTATGAGTCACTTTGGTTAGCAATTCTTTAAAAACAGGGGCACTGCCTCCGGTGCCAGCCGTTTTAATCACTTGAGCGGCACTCAAGGTAAGTGGATTGTTATCGATAAACTCTAGGTCAGCCAATTTGGTGGCAGTAAATCCGGCTCTGTTAGTGGTTGTAAATTCAGTTTGAAGTGCATCCCAATTGGCAGAAATTTCAGACGCGGTGTCTTTTACAGTGACAGATTTAACTTTAGTGTCAGAGAAGATGGTTGAAGTGCTTGAGTTGTAGGGCGCTGGCGTTAAATTGCCACCTGTAGAGCCAACTGCATCTTGGGCTGAAACATCAGACAAATTAAATACGTAGCTAGCTACTGTGCCGGATGGAGTAGCTCCTTTGAAAAGAGCATCAGCCAAAGTGCCTTTTGAAGCTTGCCATTGAGCGTAATTGATGTTCAGGTCAGTGCCACTGCTTAAGCCAAGACCTTTTAGATTTGGGCCTAAAGCAATAAGTTGGTCGTAAGAGCTAGAAACATTGTCAGCTGTGTCTTCAAGGTAATAGTTGCGAAGATTAGGCAATACAGCGCTGTCAACCATGGGTTCTACGGTGTCAATAACCGTGTTGTCAAACGGGTACAACTGAGTCAGTTGCAACATGGAGGTGTTTGTTGCGTCCAAGTAATAAGGACTCTGAGTAATCTTTTTGAACAAACTGACGCTAGAGTCTTCTAAGATTTTTGAGGCAGTAAAAGTCAATACTCTTTCTGTATCAGTGGAGCCAGTAGGACTTCCTGTCAGACCAATTGAGACCAATTTGGTCATTTTCTTCAAATCTTCAAAATTTGTTTGAATACTTGAATTTGAATCACGGATAGAGATATTTTTAACTTTGCCACTGTAGGTGTGGCTTCCATTAACACCAGTATTCGTCTGAAGCGTGAAAGCATTAGCTACAGTTGCTGCATCAACATTTAAAGCGAAGTTTGTAGCATTTATTTTTGCTAACACTGCTAAGTTGGTAGTAGCTGTAGCGGGGTCGATTTGACTGAAAGTCAAATCCATCGGAATTTTAGGATCAACTAGATTTATTAAAGTAACTTTGCTATCACTCAGCAGTGTGAGTGAAGTTGCATTTTCTGAGTCAAATGCGTGGTCAATGACATCGGAGGTATCAGTCACTTTGATGTCAGTGACCAATGCATTTTGATCCGTGTCATTCACAATGCCCTTAGCTTCCTCAACCGAAGCGTCGAAAATAGCAAATTTCTTACTGCCAGCCGTGCTAAGCTTGTCAATCAAAGTGCTGGAGTTGAGCCATTGAGAAATGCTGAGGCCAATAGAGGTAGCAACTTTGGTAGTTGCATCGGTAGCAACGTAATTTGTTGTATTCAGAATGGTTTTTAATTTAGAGCCAAGTCCGGTTAAAGTATCCCAGGCTTTTGAAATATAAGAAGCAGAACCATAGACACTGAGAGCTTTAAGGTGCGTGTTGTTAATAATGGAGGAAGCGTTATAGACAGCTGCATCGGTAATTTCTAAAGAATAGTCATTATTGATACGGTCTAGAACAGATTTTCCTTTTAAGTAATTCTCATGTGTAAGAGAAATATTATCGGTTGCATCAGTGTTAGTTAAATCAATAGAACCTAACTTCTTACCCATTGATAACAAAGAGTTTATATTACTGCTGATATTGGTAGTACTATCTAAGACATTAATTGAACTTACATTACGGTAGTTTAAAACCTTACCATTCGGATTGGTAGGAGTAGTAGCTACCATATTCAAAGCGTTGGATATGCTTGCGTCGGAAACAGTTAAAGTATACGATTGACCAGAAATCGCATCAAATACTTTGTCGTAATCAACAAAATCATCGTAAGAAATATCCAAAGCATTTCGTGGGTCAACTTGAAACAAGCTTGTAGTTATTGACGTATCGTCTAATAAATCCTTGAGATTTTCTAAGTTATTGATGATGTTTGCGCCAGTATCTTTGATTTCAAGATTGCTGATGAAGCCGGATGCCTGGTCCTCAAGCACCAAGCTTAGTGCCTGATCAATGCTTGCATTTTTAATTGCAAAAGTAACAGGAATATCACCCGCTAAGATTTTGTCTTGAATTTCTGCTTCTAAACCAAGTTCATATTGTGTTGCGGAAATAGATACTTTTGCACCAGAAATTTTAATATCATCTAGTTGAGTATTAATGTCAATTAACTGGTTCCAATAAGTAGAAATATTACTGGATGAGTCCTCAAGGTCAATTGATTGAACATGAGAATTTGAAGCCAAACTAAGGGCTTGTTTAGCAGTTGCTTTTTCTAGATCAACTTTGTAGCCGCCTACAATTTTTTCAAGCACCGTTTGGCGGTTAATGAAGTCTTTGGTATCTATGGTCAATGGAGCAATTACAGGCACTTCATTGGCATCAAGGGCATAACCTAGGTCAATTGACTTGAGGCGACTGCCTGCATTGTTGAGCAAGTTTAAGTTGTTCTGAATAGCGGTAATTGAATCAGTTATTTTAATTGACTCAATGGCTTTGTCACTGAATAGCAAATTCGAGGTAAGTGTTGGCTGAGTTATCGATTTAAGATTATCAACAGTCACACCAGTTAGTTTGATGTTGTATAGGCCTTTATTAATCATGCCAAGCAAGGTGCTGACTTTTGAGTCAGTGTATGTATTAAAACTCATCTCTAATTGCGCTGTATTTGCGGTTTTAATAGACTGCAATTTTCCGTCAGTAGAGACCGAATTTTTTAAATCTTCCAAATACAAAATAATATTTTCTGCAGTGTCTTTAATGTCGAATGAAGTAACTTCATTACTTGCTCGCAATGCATCGACTTGACTTGCAGTAGCCTCAGAAATTTCCAATTTAAATACACCTGAAGGCATGGCAGACTGGACATTGCCATTGAGAGTTCCATTAATGGGACGCAAATAATTACTTGGAACCTTAAATTTAGAAATAAGATCTTGTCCAACAGCCAGTTGTGATGACTTTAATTTGATGGCGTTGCTGGAATCACTTACTTCAATGAAATTAATAGAAGGACTAATGCCGTTAATTTTGTCCCAGTTTCTAGATATATTTGCTGCTGAATCTTTGACATCTACTGAAATAACTTTTCTATTTGCCAGCATGCTACTTAATTGCGAAGCGGCAGTATTTTGAGCGGCAAGTTGATAACCCGTAATAATTTTTCCAAGAACAGAAGCATTATTTCTAATTTGAAGGGCATCTAGTTCTAAAGTATTGTCGATGGCTAAATCACTTTGAGAAATAGTCTTGATCTTCATTCCCACGCGCTGCAAGGCGTCGATACCCAGGTCGATATTGTCCGTGCTGTCGTTGATGGTAATTGATTTGACGTTTGTGGCTAAACCTAATCTCAAGCCACCACTTGCAATAACGTCGCTTACGTTGGCGTTGGTAATGGCAATATTTTGTATGCCTTTATTCAATTTTCCAAATAATTCAACTTTACCAGATGTGTACTGAGCAGTTGTTAAGGAAATGACGCCAGCGGTATTGGACTGTGTCACTGAAGTTAATTTCTGAGAATTCTGACTCAGAATGTCTACCAAACTGTCAAAATTATTCTGGATATTTATGGCAGTATCTTTAATTGAAAGACTTTTAGTAAAGTCACTGTTCCAAAGCGCACCAGCTGCCTGTGCTGTCACGTCAGTCAAGATAAATTGGTGTGACGCGTTGTTGCTCCACTTGGCAAGAATACCTTTGTCAGCCGAATAGTCCTTGTAAGAAACGGTCAAAGTTGTATTCAGGTCACTTGACGCTTTGACAGCTGAAATTCTTGCATTCATGCTTTGCAGCGTGGCAAGGTTCTTCTGAATGTTGGCGGCGCTGTCGCTGATGCTGACACTGGATCCTGGCGTCAGTTTTAAATACCTTAACGCTGCAGATACGGACAAGTCAACTGGTGGAGGCGGCGCAATAAAAAGTTCAGCCGGCACGCCAACAGCGTTTGTGAGTGGGACTGTGTTAGGAGCTGTCATAGTTTTAGTATCGACAGTTCAAAAGAAAACTTAAGTTATTGAGGCCCTAATTGACTTAATCTAAAAAAAATAATCTATTTAAGTCTCACTAGGGCCGCGCAATTAACTCACCAATTGGTACTGATCGTTAAAGAATGCTAAAGGGGAACCTGTATTTCTTAAAACAAAAGAGGCATTTTCGGGTGCTGTTTCTACATTAATACTTGATTCAAAAACTTTAGTTCCTGATGGACTGTTTGCTAGCTGCCATGGAGATCCGTCGGCATTTTTCAGTAATTTAGCAGTGTCAATTCCCAATGGCGTTGTGCCGTTGGTGATGCCTTTGCTTGCCAATCCTGCAAAATAGAAATGCTCTTCTGTCAAACTGCCTACTACTCCCAAACTGCCTTTGATAACGCCACTGATGGGTTGTGAAGCTGCATACCGGAGTCCAATGATTGTGTCTCCGTTTAGGTCTCTTTGATTCGAAGTCTCAAGATCTACAATTTGATTAGAAAGAAGTTCTGAACTTGAATCAAAATTCCAGCCAGCTAAGCCTGTACCGTCACTGCGAGTGAATGTGTATTCAGTCAAGGCTGTTGTTGCGCTGTCACTCCGAGCATAAACTTTGATGCTGCTTGTAGATTCGACGATGGATCTAATCGATTGACCCGTATTGGGTTTCCAATAAACTTGGTTTTCACCCTCAAACATCCGCAAGGTATTTTGATTGGCAGTTCTAGAAGAAGTTGCTCCCATCGTACTAAGTGACTTGCCGACAACATAGATCGTTTGCTGTTCAACTGGGTCGTCATCGACATTTGATACTTTAGCAATATTCGCGGTTCCTAGAGCAGTCCCCGTCGCAATGGAAGCAACAGTTGAACTCACTTTAAATCCAATGGTGTTGTCATTGTTTAAATCTTTACCAGCCACATTTTCGCGTTCCGCAACTTCAAGACCGGTTACCTTTAGCGATTCAACAGGTGATGTACTTACGGGATCAGGTACAGTTTTTAGCTTCAACACTTTTGGCAATGTTCCAGGTGCGTAGGTTTCTACAGAATTACTTTGAGTAGACTCTTCAAGTGTGAATTGAAATTTGGTGAGATCATTTCCCACCATGCCGTAGACTTCCGTTTCATTGGTGCTTGAATTTTTATAAACACCTTTGAGTAAAAAACCATCTGGCGGCATCCATGCCCCACCAGAACCATTTACCAATGCTAAATCTAAATTAAGAAGCGTATTGCTATTGGGCAGTTTCTTCACTACCAAATAGTCAATGTTGTTGATATTGGTTTTAATCAGGCCAGACGATTTGCCCGTTCCGCTAAAAATACCGCCGTTTGGGTATCCTGCTTTCTCGCTACTCAGTTGTACATCTGTAAAACCATAAACACCTAATTTGGCATCATTGTTTAAGTCTCGTTTGAAGTTCATTTCTTCTGCAGCAAGTGCAATTGCATCTAACTTTTCTTTGAATCCTGAATACTTGCCGGTCCTCTTATCAAACTGATACTTTTGAATAAAAGAAGCAGGTTGAGGGTTTCCTTCAGAGGGCTCATTGGCGTATTTCACGTAAACAAACCGATCATTACTCCCCGCAACATCGCGAACAGCCGTGATCATTTTGGACTTATTTATACCTGATGCGGGAGCCGTAGGTTCATCTGGAATTGCCCAAGCGCCTTCACCATCTTGACTCAAAAGAGCATCTGATAACTTCCACGGGCTGGTGGGAGTGCCTGGCTTTAGGTTTTTACCGACGACAAAGAAAGTCTCATTGCCACCCAAAACGGTGGCCTTGGTAACGCCTTCGTATTTTTCATTGATATCTGAGCGTCCAATGAGTCGGAAACCTACAAAGCCATCGCCACTTAAATCTCTTTGATTAAGTTTTTCTACTTCGACTAACTCAGCTGTGTCTGCATAGGTGGCAGGGCCTTTAGAAACAAGCCCATCTGAATCATTCCAAGACCATGAGTGTTTTTGAACGGAAACTTCAGAGCCAGATTTTTTGTTGTAAGTGAATATGTCGTAGCCAACTACTTCAGTGCCTGCGAGTTTTTTAACCAAGCCTGCAATTTGTGTGGGCTCTTCACCAAGACTCAAATTTGCAACTGGAGGTGCCCACGGATTTGAGTTCGCATCATAAAACGCATTGCTTAAATCGATAGACGTGCCCTGTGTCGTGCCTGTTTTACGATTAACGGCGTCAAAAAAGTAATAATTTTGTCCAAGAACTTTGGCAGTAAATAAGCCTACTTTTTTATCAACAGTCTGATCAATTTTAACGCCCACAGCTTTGTCTGCATTAAAGTCTCGTCCGTAACTTTGATTCGTCTCTTCGGCAACCAGATCGCGAGCATTCAGAGTGTCTGCTGCGGAAAGCATTTTGTAATTTGGATAATCAACAGAGTCGGTAGCTCCGCTGAATGTCAGTCTTTTAACATCAGAATAACCGCCTGCATTGCTCTTCAAGGCAAAAACTTTGGTCGTACTTACGCCCTCGGAATCAGTCGTTAGAACGGCTGAGTTTACTTTCCATCCAGCCAACGCACCCTCAACCAGTAAACCAGTTTGATCTATTTCCAAGGGCTTCGAGTCTTCACTCATTAGGACGTTGGACAATCCTGTTTGTCTTCCTGGCGATGCGGCGGGGTCTATTGAAATCATGAAAAACTTGTTCTCAATGCTGACCTTGTAAACGCCGCCCGCTTTGTCTATGGCGGAAACAACTTTTGCGCCAATGACGCCATCACCATTGATGTCTCTAGTTGAAGTTGATTCTTCATTGGCAAGATCTACCAATGTCAATTGCTTCTGACCTGTTAAGTGACGGTTCTCATCAAAAGTATATTTTGAGTAGACATTATTAGCGCCAACTTGCTTTTGATAAATTGCAAATTCGTTAGCTTGTGTATCAGCGTTGATGGTTTGAAAAAGTGTCAACTTTGCGATAGATGTTCCGGCATCTTTTGTAGGTGCCCAAGCATTTGCAGCTTCATCAAAAAAAGCATTTTGCAAATTATTGACAGCCGCAGCACCAGATTTACTGACATAGTAGTCACCATCTGCGCCTTTGACTTTGATCAATCCACCCACTTTGTCTGGGGTTTCAAGAATTTTTACGCCCGCTATGCCATCGTTGTTTAGGTCTCGCTTATAGTTAAATTCAAGAGCAGCCAAGTCTTGTGCAGAAATTGAATAGGAACTGTCCTCACCTGTTTCGATGAGCTGGGTTTGGTCCCCAGAGGTATCAAACGTATATTTTCTGAAGTCTGCAGGTCCGTTAGAAACGATGACAGAATATTTGTTAACACCTGTATTTTTAAATGCACCCGTAACTTGGTAGCCTTCTGGTGGCGCCCAAAATCCCTCGGATGACCTAAGCGCTTTCGAGAAATCTACGGCATTTTTGGCCACAGTACTTCCCAATGCCAACTTGGTGTCGCTTTGCAAGTATATTTTTTGTGAGTCAGACGTTGCCCGAATGTTCGTTGTACCCAAGTTGTTGTATGTCGCTGAATAAAGTCCGCCAGGCGCGTTCTTCAGCTCCATAATTCTGGCGCCAAAAAAACCATCGTTGTTTAAGTCTCTTTTGGTTGACGCCTCTAAGCTTGCCATCGCCTCCGCATTAATTGACTCTTTGTTGCCGTTGGTTGACCAAGGTGTCTCTGTATCTGTGCGTGTGAACGAGTATTTAGAAAAGCCCTCAGTTTCTTTAATGTAAACATCTGCACGATAAACAGGACTGTCGTCTGTAGGTGCTGAAATGATGACGTTGATTTTTCCACCCAGCTCATTGGCAGCATAACCATCAGGCTTCCAAGCAGCGCCGTCCATGGTGAGGGCATTGCTTAGGTCAGTAATTTTCTTTGAATTAGAAACTATGTTTTTACCAGTTACTAAATACGATTGACCTAATGAAGAAACATGGTACAAGCCACCCACGCTGTCCAAATTACTCAATACCGTAACACCAAACTCGTCCTTGACCTGATTGGGTGAGGATAAGAATTTGTATGTTTTGTCTAAGTCGCGACCAGACAGTTTTTCGGCTTTGGCCAAGTCAAATGGATTAACATCTACGCCTTCAGTATGGCCCGGATCAATTTGATAATTGCCAGTAGCTTCATCAAAGTTAAAGTCAAATCGCTTGACGTTGTAAGTAGCCGCATCGAAACTTGAGGGTGTTACGTAAACTTGTACAGTATTGGTTTCTTTGTTGTTAACAACCGACTGAATCACATAGCCTTGGGGCTCTTTCCAAGCAAACTCACCAGATTCATTGATCAGTGAGGCTGACAAATCTACTGCACCCAGCGCCTTTGTACTAGATTTAAGATTGACGCCCACCACGTAAAACTCTTGATCTTGAATACTGGCTTTGTAGAGTCCACCTACCGCGTCTATTGCAGTAGGCGAAATATTGACTCCAAACCATGAGTCTGTATTTAAATTGCGACCTAATTCTTTTTCAAGCGAAGCGACTTGTGTTGCTTTTAAGACTTGACCCTCTTCAAATCCTGCTTTGATCAAATTGTTGGAATCAAAAGAAAATTGAGTTACTGAATTGCTTCTTGCTTGATAGGCAAATACGTTCCAACCATTGTCATCCGATCGAACAGCGTTATAGCTTGTGTAGGCCAGCTCTGGCTGCCATGCTTTCTGATTGTCTGCATCGTCTACTGCACCTGTTTTAAGAACACTCGATTCCACGTCAATCGTTTTAGATTTGGCAGTGGCTGTTGTGCCCACAATAAACATGTTTTGACCTGCTACATTGACTTTGTACAAGGAGCCTGTTTTGTCTAAAACACCATCCGATGTGAGTGCACCGCCGATGACCAAGTTTGTATCTAAGTCACGTTTAATCAGTTGTTCTTCGTAGGCAATATCTATCGGATTTGTCAATGTAGTAGGGGTGGCAGACGAAAGTTCACCGGCAGCATTGAAGGAGTATTTATCTAAATTTCCAACGTTTCCATTTTCAGAACTGGGGGGCGAGAATACATACAAATTCATGCCGCCACTGTTGCCAGAAGCCACTAAACTTAAGCTCTTATTACCCGTACGATCAATAGAAAAGTATGACTTTTCAGGATCGTCATTTTTCAAGTAGATAGCGGAAGCAGGAGCTGCTTTGCCATTTGTAATGGATGCAGTGGAATAGACCAATGCTTCGCCCGGGCCAGTACCCTCGGAAAGAGGTACATCAATTCTGTACAGCTTACCAATGTTGTCGAGACTGAGAACGTTTGTCGTATTGAAAGATACTGTTGTCATGGAATACTCCTGATCCACGCCTTTAAAAACTAAAGGCGACGCTATCTATTGATTCGGCTTTGGAGGCTAATTCTTGAGGGGCTTCAAATATTCTTTTTATGAGCAAGATCCAGTGAAAAAAAAACCGCCAGGTTGGCGGTTTTTTTCTTACTCAAACTTTATTATTTCAAGAGAGCCAGAACCGATTGAGCACTTTGATTAGCTTGCGCCAACATCGCTGTGGCTGCCTGTTGAATAATTTGTGCTTTCGCCAAATTAGTTGTTTCTTTTGCGTAGTCTGTGTCCAGAATTCGGCTGCGAGAAGCAGACAAGTTCATGTTGGTGTTTTCCAGATTGGAGATAGCAGCAATCAATCGATTCTGATAAGCACCCATTGAGGCACGCATATCGGTAATGACATTGATCGCACGGTCAAGAGTGGACAAAGCAGATTGAGAACCTGTTGACGTATTCAAGTTAACACTGCCTACACCAGAACCTGCAGAACTGCTTGCTACGTAGTTATCAGCTTTAAGGCCAAGTTTGGGCTCGTTGGCATCAACTCCTCCAAAGGTAATGCCTTGCAATGAGTCTGTCGATATATCTACGCGACCAAAGATAACCCGAGAATCACCCATGGCTGTGGACGGAGGCACTGTTTCGCCATTGCTAAGGTTTGTCCATGAAGTTATATCAGCTGTGCCATTTTTGTCCATACCTGTACCGCCCCATTTTGCTGGTACATAAGTTGTAGGAGGAGTTTCAGCCAATGCAGGATCGAATCCATCAGCTTTCATGACAAGAGCAGTATCAGTAGACAAAACTATATTTCGTCCGTCTGATGCAGTGAGTGTATATTTCCCAGCTTGACCAATCGTTGCAAAGACACCAGTCTTCGATGTCTGAGCATTGATGGCAGCAGCAATGTTGCTGGCTGAGCCTACATCAGAAAATTCAGCTTCTACTTGTCCAGACACAATAACGCCATTTAATAGAAATTTGAACTCACGATCTGCTTGCGATCCTTTTGCAGTGAGTTCCACAGTACTTGCTTGTGCTGATGCTGTGACACCTGTTTTGGCAGCAATGGCATTGATGGCATTGGCTTTTGAAATTGCACTGCCGGTACTCAAAGCAACTGAAACGCCATCTGAAGTTGTTGCACCAACGTTGAACCCATTGAGGGTTAAGGCACCGTTTGTAATGCTCTTTCCATCCGTAATTGCCAAGCCCTGGAGCGAAGATGTTGTTGCAGCACCAAGACGCGGTGTTGTTGCGTTGCCAATGGAAAGACCAATTCGGTCGTTAGCTTCATTGCCTGCGCCAACTTGCAAATATTGGTCTTTGTAGGAGCCGTCAAGCAATTTGATACCGTTGAACGTGGTGTTATTGGCAATACGGTCAATTTCAGAAATTAGCTGAGCAGCTTCATTGTTTAAAGCTGCGCGGTCACTGGCGTTGTTTCCGGTGTTGGATGATTGAACAGCCAATTCACGAATACGCTGCAAATTATCGCCAATGGAAATTAAGCTTCCCTCAGCTGTTTGCGTCAAAGAAATACCGTCGTTTGCATTGCGAATAGCAGCAGAGATGCCACGGATATTTGCAGTCATGCGAGTGCTAATGGCCAGGCCAGCAGCGTCATCTTTAGCAGAATTGATGCGGATACCTGATGACAAACGCTCCATGGCTGTGGCTTGATTCAGGCCAGTAACGCGCAAAGAATTTTGAGCTGCAATGGCACTGAGGTTGGTGTTGATAACTGACATTGGGATTTCTCCTTCAAAGGTTTTATAAGAAGTTCACAAGAAATCCATCTGAGATCTTGTTAACTGATGATTCGGTTGCTGCTTTGTATACTTTAGAAATATTTAGAAATATTTAAGATAATTTTTTCAATTCAAGCTTTTGAATTAAAAAAGAATCCTTTCATTTTCTCAATGTTGTGTGCTACGCGAACGACCACTTCATTGGGAATTTGTCTAACCACTTCGCCTGTTGATTCACTGACAACAGTCACGACTGGCGCATTCAGTATTTCATCCATGCGAAACCCCAAACCACGATTGGTTTGCTTCAGCTGCTGATTCAAAATGCTGACAGCTTCTTCCACGGACTGCCTGGCTTCGTTCGGATCAAATTGAAGAACAACAGGCTTTGGCGCTTGCACCTTAGGTGCATGTACTTCCGCTGTAGATTTTTTTTGTACTTCGGGCGCAGGAGTGCTTGAATGCATTGCTGCAACCCGCGCACCCCCCGAGGCAATATTGTTTATTTCAGAGCTCATAGTTCCGTCCCTTGTTAAGCGCATGCTTGTCATGCATCTAATCACCTGACAATGAATGCACATGCACTCAATAAAGGTTTAGTCAAAGGTGAATCGGAACCTGATTAGGAAACTTGAGAGAAAGTAGTTTTTGGCGGGAGTTAACGTGTGTAATCCCTAGAATAATACTCAGTAAGTATTACTTATTGGTATAGCTGGCCATCATTCCATCAAAAGTACTGGTCAAGCCTTCCTTGGTTGACTTGATTTGCCCAACCATGCTTTCCATGGCGCTGAATTGTTTGTTGTACCGGGCTAAAAGTTCAGTCATGCGCGTCTCTAATTTGTCCAAATCTAGCTTGTAAGCCGATATTTTCTTGGTCAAATTGGTACTTTGAGTGGTCAGCGCACTGTTGGCATCCATCATGGCTGTGAGCTTCTTAACGGCTGAATTAGCCACACCGCCTGGCGCATCACTGTATTTAGATAAATTTTCTTGGTTGCCAGTTAATAGAGTCACAACGCCTTCGAAGTTGGCTTGAAGCATTGAGTCAAGTTTTTTTGAATCAAGTTCTAACACACCTTGCGCAGATATAGACAGCCCGATATCGCGCAATGCATTGGGAACTCGGCTTTTGTAAATACCTGTTGCAATACCCAGTGAGTTGGGTTCAACACCGCTTACTGAAATATCATTGCCTTCGGTTCCTGCCGAATTCGTCAAGACCAAATTTCCGTTGACATCAAGATTGGCGGCAACCTTGGTGGACGTACTGACATTGTTAATGGCGTTGACGAGTGATTGCTTGTCAGCAAACCCAACAGAAGCATCAGCTGGTGCAATGCGTGTGGCCACCCCCGAAGTGCTTCCTAAAGTGACCGGAAGATTCAAGTTAATTTGTGCGGCAGGTACTGTAATAGAGTTGGGTTGACTTGCTGGTGTTGTCACGGAAGTGGTAATTAAAGACCTCATTTGTGATCGCACGGAGCCCACTACAGAGCTGCCTACCAAAGTTGCACCGTAGGTTTCCACGCTTGATTTAGGGTCAGACACCACACCTAGCATGGAAGTGGCATCGTTAAAAGCTTTTACCAGTGCTTCAATTTTGGGTTTGATACCGCTTGTGTCGCGTAAAAAGTCCACAGATGCGGTCTCACTTGCAGGCGTAACAGAATACAAGTCAAGCGTTGTACCCGTAATTGCGCCTTCAACTTTGTTACTGGCAGAAATAATATCAACACCATCTACTCTGAGTCTGGCGTTCTGCGCAGTTTGTGAGGGCTGAATAACTGAAGTCCATGTGGGATTGGCAGTTTTTAAAGCAGAAAAATAGGTATCAAGCCCAGTGATTTGAAAATCATTATTTTCACCGGGTTGACCTGTGAACATAATTTTGACAGGGTTAGTGGGGTCACCCGTATTAATAAGTTGCGCTGTAATTCCTTTGCCTGCCGCATTGACACTGTTCACAATGCCTTCTGGCGTATTAGCGGAAGCGGGCACCGTGATAGTCTCTGCGGCACCACCGTGCACAGACAATGACAAGGTAATAGGCTGATTCGTTGTAATGGCAAAAGTGCTAGACGCAAATCCTGGACTGATACTTCTTTGCGGCTTGGCCAATTGCGAAACAGACACGGTGTGGCTGCCCGCTAAGGTCTTAGTGGTTGAGGTTATAGCAAAAGACGTTGGATGGCTGTTGCGCGTGGATGTGACATTGAAAGTACTTTGATTTTTCAATGCGCCAAAGGCAGAGTTCAGGTCGCCAAGTACAAATTTAATGGCACCGTACCCCGATATACCGCCTTCAGAAGCTTTGATCTTTTTTTCCAAAACGGCCTTGCGTGGCGCACGCTCGGCCTCGACCAAATTAGTGGCCAAGGATTTAACGTCTACACCTGATCCGGCACCCAGTGCACTGATGGTGTCAGTTGTCATTTGAAGCTCCAGTGAATTTATGAGCGGTCATCAAAAAAATAAATCGGTTTAACGTGACAAAACTTGATGGGCTATTGAAAATTTACTTGATAAAGTTAAACAAGCTCAATTGGCTGATTTTGGCAAAGCTACTCTGAGCGGCTTCTAAACTCATCATTTGTTGGTTCATCTTGGTGATGGCGGCGGTGTAATCTAAGTCTTCTACGGAAGACAAAGTGGTCGTTAAATTGAGCACAGTATCCTCAATAACGCTATTTTGTTGGTCAATGCTCTTAAGGCCCGAACCAACATTGGCTTGTGCAAAGGTCAAGCCCTCCAACAAGTGATCCAACTCACCCACGCCGCCTTGCATCAGGTTGCGGTCGGAATTGTTGACGCCTTTGATCAAATCATCCAGTGAATTGAAAAATCCAACACCCTGTGTGCTGCCATCAGGCATCGTTCGATTAACGGGGGCAAACGCATCAGTGCCTGAACGATTAATCTGCATGCTGCGGTTTTCGCCAACCATGACATGCATTCGTGTTTGGTCACCTACATACTGAGGACTGCCACCTGCCAAGGCCACAAAAGGTGGCGAATTGACACGGCTACCTGCAAAAATATAGTTTCCGCTGCTGTCTTTCGAGTTAGCCAAGCTAAGCATTTGATCGCGAAGGCCTTGCAATTCAACACCCATGGCTTTGCGGTTGGAAGGGCTAAGGGTATCGTTTGATGCTTGCACTGCAACTTCTTTAGCGCGAATAAGTAAATCACTGACGCTTTGCAAGGTACTGTCCTCTCCTTGGAGCTTAGTTTGGACAGAGTTTAAAGCGGCTTGATAACTGCTTTGGCGTGTCATGATGGACTTCAAACGTTGTATGGTTGAAGCCTGATCAGGGGCATCGCTGGGTGTAATCACCTGCTTGCCCTGTGCCAATTGCGCCTGTGATTTTGCCAAATTTGTTTGAGACGCTGTCATCTGCTGCGTCGCTTTTTCAAACATCAAGTGAGTTGAGATTTTCATAAGAAGTCCTGTCGGAATTATCTAGTTCAGGGCTTAACGAACTGCCAGTACGCTGTCAAACAGCTGGCTAGCCACTTGCAAAATTTTGGCAGCTGCTTGGTAAGCTTGTTGAAAGCGAATTAGGTCGGCAGCTTCTTGATCAAGGCTGACGCCAGAAACTTCATCTCTGGCCGTAACAGCTTGGTCATAAACAACTTTGAGAGCTGATTGAGAAATGCTTGCTTGACGTGCAATGTTGCCCATGTCATTGACTTGGTCAATGTAATAAGCTCCCATGGTTTTACCGCCACCCATCACGCCTTTGTTTTCTAGGTTGGCAATGGCCAACATGTTTTCGTTGTTGCCAACGCCATCTCGGTTGCCGTCGACGGTATATACATCTCCCGCTTTGGGAGGACTAGAAAAACCAATCTTTAAGCCTTGATAATTGATAGACAACTCAGGTTGTGTAGGGTCAAAGTCGCGTTGTGCAAGTTCTGTCTTGGTTGTCAGGTCAGAAATGGTGTAGAACGACTGGTCAACCCCCCCTACTTTTTTAGACAAAAATTTCACTTCCAAAGGCTGTGTGCGCAATGTTTCTTTTTGGTCTGCAGGTGACCCTGCATACGTAGCGCTAATCTTGGCTGTGCCTGTGCCGGTCAGAAACACCAAAAAATCTTCTTTGGTGCTGCCTTTAATGTAAGCACCAGTGGTAAATCCTAAGGCAGTTAAATCGGAAGGTTTACCTATTCCAGCCCCTAATCCCAATTGGACTGAGGTATCTACGTTTTTTTCCAGAGCGCGTTCAATGCTGATGCTGCCCTTGTAAGTATCTGTTGTAATTCCAAATGCATTTGGAAGTGCGCCAGAGCCAATCTCAATATTTTCACCCTCATGATCTTGAGTGTTGGTCAGAACAAAATCGCCATTTTGGTCTTGATAGGCTAAAACATTGGTAATGCTGGACTTACTATTGATGTTGTCTATAAAAGAATTGAGACTTGGCCATTCCGAATCCTCAGCACTGAATTCAACGTCATTGATTGCAAGGTATTTAGATTTGCTAGAGTCGTTGAAATTAATTTGCTTGAGTGGAATTCGAATTTCATTTGTTGCAGATACCTTAAATCCCTTAAGGTTTGGTTCATTGCCAATATTAGACGCTAACCATGCCTTAAGGTCGGTTGCTTTCAGTTCGTTGCCTTGTTCAGTGTTCCAAGCAGACAATGAAACGCCATTCAGTGTGAATTGTCCATCACGAATAGCTGACAAATGGTCGCCAATACGCTGGCCATTTAAAATCGCTGGCGCAGGTTTAGAAGCCACCAAGGTATGCTTTTCAGGATCTTTCTCCTCCATGTTCCATTGCTGCTCAAGACGGACATCTGCCTTGGCGCCATAAAACACAGTCATGTCTTTGTAGCCTTGGTCGCCAGACTTGTTTAAGTATTGGTAGCTGTAGGTGCTGCCCACTTCAAAACCATTTGCCGGGTTGAAAAGTTGACTTTGATCCTCATCCGAGATCCGCGATCCAAGAAGTTGCCTGCCGTCACGCGTAAAGACTTGCAGTTGCTGTTCATTTCCTGGCGTATTTAAAAATACACCAATACCGCTGGTGCCACTTTGAATGGTTGCAATAGGCACTACTTTCTTTAAGATGCCTACTTGAAAATTGACGCCAGCTGAAGAGTTGGCATTGTTGACCAATACATTGTTTAAAGCTTTTGGCCCTGTTGTGATGGGTGCTTCGTATGAAACAGATGCATCAACGCCGCTCATATTATTGGGCGATTCAATGACGCGAAATTGTGCAGCAGTGGCCACTCTCATTGGATCTGAAAATGCAACTTCCAGTGTGCCAGCAGCAGCTGTTGACGCAGCATTAATTTTGAACAGCGCAACGCCTTTGTTGCCATAAGCATCGATGCCGCCCTCATGCAAAGCATTCACTTCTTTGACCACCGTATTGGCCAAAACATTCAGAGCGCTACGTGTGCTACCTAAAACCTGCTCTCTAAAACTCATCAGTCCAGAAAGCTTGCCACTGGACAACGATGTGAGAGGGGATGCATCGCCGTAAGGGTCAATGACCAGTGCTACTTTTTCAGGAGAAGCAGCGGCGAAGCTAGCACCTATTCTGAAAGATTTAATGCCATCCACCACGACATCACGGGTAATGGAGGGGCCTAAGCTAACAGTGACAGAACCATTTTCTTGAAAGAAAGTGTTAATTCGAGCAAAACTAGAAAGATCTTTTAAAAGCTTGTCGCGTTGGTCAAGTAAATCAGGCGGTTGTGCTGCCGCACTTTTTTGCTTTGTCATTTGTACGTTGATTTCAGCCAGTTGAGAAATGGTTGTGTTCATCTCTCTCACATGACTGTCAACCAATTGATCAGTTTCATTTTGAACCAAATCAAGTTGAGAGGACAATTGTCCAAAGCGAGTAGCTAAGTTTTCGGCGTCTCGAACAAAGCTGCCACGCAAAACGCTAGAGGCCGGGTCGGCTGACAAATTGCGAGCAGATCCGAAGAATTGATCTAAGGCACTGCTTAATCCCATTGAGGGGCCACCCATCACGTCAATCACACGGTTGGCATAATTGACCATGGGCTCTTGGCTGAGTAAATCACTGTTGCTGCTGCGCAAGTTGGCTTCAACGAACGTATCGTATTGCCTTTGAATGCGGTCTACCGTGACACCGGTACCGAGGTAGGTATTGCCAACCTTGGCAACAGGATTGGCTGCCAAGACGACTTCTTGCCGTGAGTAGCCATCGGTGGCTACGTTGGCAATGTTGTTACTGATGGTGCCTAGCGCGCGCTGATAGGACGATACCGCATTGGAGGCAACGCTGACTAAGTCGGTCATAAACTGTTCCGATCAAAGTTTTTGCCTAGGCCTGGCATTATGTTCAATGGAATAGGGCTGTTCTTTGGCAGCTTGAATTCAGGGCGCTGCTCATTGTTTAAAGGCAAAGCGGTTTCTTTCGGATTCAATGGAATTGGCTTGGCAGAAGGCATGCCACCTTCTTCTCGCATTTTCAAAATCTCAGCCGTACTCATTTTGGCGGCTTCCATTTGCTCCAAGTTTTTAACCAGCATATCTGCTAAACCCATGCTGTTGCGCTTGGCCAGTGACATAGAAACTTCTTTGTCAAACATCGACTGATACGTATCAAGTGGCGCGTTTTCTGACAGGTCACTTTTCATCACCGATTCGCGCATCGACTTCATCATCATCTGGATAAACATGGCTTCAAACTGCTGCGCAGTTTCACGCGTAGCAGACTTGGCATCTTGGCGCGCCTGACCCTTGAGCTGGCCTAGGCCTTCAAAGTCAAGGTAAGAGCGAGTGCTGCCAATTGCGTTGTCCATGGTGTTCTTTCTGGGCCTTTTGCTTAGATCACAAGCAAGTCGGCGCGCAAACTGCCAGCGCTTTTAAGCGCTTCCAGAATAGCAATCAGTGCAGAAGGTGTAGCGCCCACTTGGTTCACTGCGTCCACAATTTGGCGTAAGTCAACACCAGGGTTGAACATGAACATGGGTTTGTTGGGTTCGCTGACAGCGACGTCGGCGTTTTGCACGGCAGCAGTTGTGCCATTACTGAACGCGCCAGGCTGAGAAATCTCATTGGTCACGGCCACTGACACAGAAATAGTGCCATGTGAAACTGCCGCAGCAGTAACACGTACATTGCGACTAATCACCACAGTGCCTGTTCTGGCGTTGACCACCACACGAGCAGAAGGCTCGCCTGGCATGACATCCATGTTTTCTACCATGCTCATAAACGCAACGCGTTGAGTCAGGTCTTGAGGGGCTTGCAATGAAACAGTCACACCGTCCATGGCACGCGCCACGTCGGCCCCAAAGCGGGTGTTAATGACATTCACGATGGCCGTGGTGGTGGTGAAGTCGCTGTCGCGAACGTTCAAAATGACACGTTCAGCTTTGTCAAACGGGTTGTCCACAATGCGTTCAACGGTGGCACCTTGAGGAATGCGCGCTGAGGTGGGTACACCAATGACCACTTTGCTGCCTGCTGCTGCCGTGGCGTCAATGCCTGTTGCAGACAATGATCCTTGTGAGATGGCATAAATTTCGCCGTCCACACCACGCAAACTGGTCAACAACAATGTGCCGCCGCGCAAGTTGGAAGCTTTGCCAATGGCAGAAACTGTGACGTCAATTTTTTGGCCGGGCTTGGCAAAGCCTGGCAATTCAGCTGTCACCATGACGGCCGCGGTATTTTTAATGTCAATCTTGCCGGAGCTAGAAGCTGTTTCAAAGTCAGACAAGGGACCTTCTAAGCTCACACCCAAACGGTTGAGCAAGGTCTTCATGCTTTGTGCGGTGAACGATACGTCAGCGCCATCGCCTGAGCCGTTCAAACCAACCACCAAGCCATAGCCGATGAGTTGGTTGCTGCGCATGGCGGCCACAGAGGTCAGATCTTTAATGCGATCGGCCAAGACAGTGCCACTGGACAATGTCAACGTAATAAATAAAGCGAGCCAGGATTTCATGATGTTTTAATGGAAATTCGGGTTCAAAAAATAGGATGGACTTAGAAAGGCCAGATCTTCAGCAGCGCACTGGTGCCCCACCCCGCCTTGGTAGCGTTGGCCAAGTCGCCGCTGCCGCGGTAAGCAATTTGTGCGTTGGCCAAGCGGCGTGATTGCACGGTGTTGTTGGGTGCTACATCGTCGGGACGAATAATGCCGGCAACTTGAATAATCTCTGAGCCTTCTGTCAGGGCCAGTTGTTTTTCGCCGCGCAATACGAGGTTGCCGTTGGGCATGACTTCCACCACAGAAACAGCAACTGAGCCCGTTAGAGAGGCTTGTTGATCTGCAGCGCCAGTGCCTTTGTTTGACAACTTACCGCCCAACATGTTGATGCCACCCATAAAACCACCCAAGCCTGCACCATACTTTTGCAGACCACTGGGAATCATGTCATTGCTTGATTCGCGAGTCAGGGTTCCATTTTGAGTTCGAGTGGCTTGAGAAGATTCGTTCAACAAAACAGTGATCACATCGCCCACTTGAAAACTACGGCTCTTACCGAACCAGCTGTCGCTTTGGCGGCCCACGTAAATACCACCCGTTGCTGGTTTTGCAGGTGCTGCCGCAATGGGATAGACGGGCTCAAACTGAGGCGAGTGACTCATGTTGGAGCTAGGCATGGAAGTGCAAGCAGACAAGCCGCTGACAACACAGGCAGCTGTTGTCAAGCGCAACAGCTTGAATGATTTGATCAATGCTGAAATGGTTTTCATGGGATGTCTCGGCTGGGTTTAATTCAAAGAAGTCTTAAAGCATCAAAGGTTGTTGTTCACAAACTTCAACATGCCGTCAACTGCAGAGATGGCCTTAGAGTTAATCTCGTAGGCGCGTTGCGTTTCAATCATGCTGACCATTTCTTCCACCACGTTCACGTTAGAAGCTTCTAAGGTGCCTTGCATTAAAGAGCCTGCGCCGTTTACGCCAGGTTGTAAAACCTGAGGTGTGCCGCTGGCAGGAGTTTCTTTCATCAGGTTTTGACCTTTAGACTCCAAACCGCTTGGATTGACAAAGCGGGCCAATTGAATTTGACCAATAACCTGTGAGCCACCTGCTGAAAGTTCAATAGATACGGTGCCGTCACGGCCCACAGTGACGCTTGAGGCGGTGTTGGGAATCGTGATGGCAGGCTGCAACAGCGAACCGCCCGAAGTGACCAATTGACCTGTAGAAGACAATTTGAAATTACCATCACGTGTGTAAGCAAGGGTGCCATCTGCTTGGGAAATTTGAAAGAATCCATCACCGGCAATGGCCATGTCTAAAGGATTTTGGGTGTTGACCATGTTGCCTTGGCCGTGCAACTTTTCAGTGGCCACCACGCGCACACCAGTACCCAACATCAAGCCAGTAGGGCTTTGGGTATTGGTACCCGTTTGTCCGCCAGGCTGACGCACGTTTTGATAGAGCAAGTCTTCAAAAATTGCGCGGTCGCGCTTGAAGCCCGACGTGTTCACATTGGCCAAGTTATTGGCAATGACGTTCATGCGCGTTTGTTGCGCGTCGAGGCCCGTTTTGGCAACCCACATTGAAGCATCCATGGCTAGCTCCTTTTCAATTTGTTGTTAATTTCATGAGTTGCGCATCATGGTGGCGCCAGACTCATCCGAATCTTTACTCTGCTTGATCACGTTGACGTTCATTTCAAACGAACGGCTCAAGTCCATCAATCTAACCATCACAGACAACGCATTCACGTTGCTGCCTTCTAAACATTTAGGGTTAACTGTCAAGAGCGCCTTTGTATCTGGAATCTCTGTGCCATTGGGTTGGCCTTCAATACCAAATAAACCATCAACACGCCTTGAAAGTTTGACGCCCTCTGCATCTCGTAGCAACAAGCGGTCAATCAGAACCGGTTTTGCAACGCCCACATTGGAGGGGTTCTCTGAATAGATGGCGCCATCTGTGTTAATAACCACCTTGAAGCCTGGTGGAATGGTGATGGTGCCGCCATTTTGTCCTCGCACAGCATGACCATTACCGGTTTCTAAAATACCTTTGGCAGAGACGCGCAGGTCGCCCCGACGTGTATAACCTATCGTGCCATCGTTGCCAGTCACGCCCAACACGGCTTTGTCGTTCAAGGCAATGTCCATGTCATTGCCTGTGGCAATGAGGGCAATGCCTGCCGTCATGATCACGGTGTCAACGTTCAATGACTTGGGCTGAATGCGGGACGCAAAGCCAGCGCCTACTGCCGTCACACTTTGCATGGCTGATTCAAAACTGCGCTTAAAACCCGGTGTTGACACGTTGGCCAACTCGTTGTTGACCATGTGCTGGGCTGTGCGCGACTCTGCAATAGCAGCTGAGGCGTTAAAAGCTAAGCGGTCCATGTCGGTTTCCTGTCAGTTCAAATCAAAAAATAGTCAAAAGCTTGACAATTAAGCTCGCAAGTTAATGATCGCGGACGTCATCGTGCTTGAGGTCTCAATGGCCTTAGCGTTGGCTTGGAAGTTACGCTGAGCGGTGATCAAGTCCACCAACTCCTGCGTCAAGTCCACGTTGGCCCGTTCTGTGGCACCAGCGCGAAGAGTTCCGAAGCCAGCACTACCCGCTGTACCCAAAATAGGTTTGCCGGAAGCCGCCGAAGCCAAGAAGCTGGAGTCACCAATTTGACGTAAACCTACAGGGCTTGAAAAGTTAACAAGCAAGATCTTGGCCAGCGATTTTTGAGTACCGTTCGAGAACGATGCGCTCACCAATCCATCGTTACCGATGGTCACGCCTACCAGATCACCTTCAGGTGCGCCGTCTTGAGATTGCGACAACACAGCAAACGCTGATGAGAACTGTGTGGAGGCTGAGTAGTCAATGTTGATGGTCAAAGCGCCTTTACCACCCGCCAGATACACAGTTTCCAACTGAGTACCTGCTACTGGCGACACCAAGTTACCGCCGGTGTCAAAGGTCAGCTCACCTTTGTCTAACCAAACGGGTGACCATGGTGGCAAGCTTGTGAAGCCGTCACCGTTGGTGGTTTCAAGGCCAGCGCCGTCAATGTATTTGGGTTGCAACGCACCACTCACAAAGTCTTTATGCTGGGTTGGGTTAATCCAAGTTGAAGTGGTTCCGCGTCCAGCTTCAACAGTTTCAAGACCCCAGTTGGAGCTGCCTGAAATTTTGATGAATGAGTCAGAACCCGAGGTACCAGTTTTGAAAACAAAGCGGTTGTTAAGGACATCAAAGTCAACTTTGACGCCATTGACTGTTGATGGGGTCAGTGTTCCGTTGCTTGCACTTAAGGAGTTGATTCCTTTTTCTAACGCAGCTTTAAATGATGAAAGAGAATAGTTTGGATTGCTAGGAATAACGACTTTTCCTTTAATGCCATTCACAGTGACAACAAATGTGTTGTTTGTGGCATCAACTGCAAAGTTATTCGACATGTTGATAGTTGGCGTCGTACCGTATGCAGTTGCAGGAGTTGATGGAATGCCGCGAAGCGCTAAAGAAGAGGTCGCGATGCTTTTCGACTCAAAACCGAATAAATTTTTGGCCAAAGTTGTTGCTGCTGCTGCCCCAGCATCTGCGGCGTCTGTTATGCCTGGTGTAATCGTGATGCTAGATTTGTCGCCTGTGGTTCCAGATTCAAGGGTAAAAACTTTGTTAACAGAATCAAACGTCACCTTCATTCCGTAGCGTTGTTCGGTGGAGGCACGAATGGCGGCGCCATTAGGCACGGCTTTGCCACCATAATTTCCGTTTTCGTCTAATGTTACGGCGCTTGAAGTTAAGCCAAAGGCCTCATTTTTCGAAAGAGTAGATTTAATTGTCACGGTGGCATTGCCATCTAGAAATTTAAAGCTTTGGTTGTCGTAATCGTAACTAACTTTAAAGTCAGTTGCATTTCCCGCTGCGGTGTTGGCTGCATTAAGGGTTGTTAATTTGGCTTGTATCTCAGTTAAAGTTTGATCAATCGTCTTCGTGGCTTTTGCTGCATCGTCCGTAAAAATTTCTATGGGAAACGAATTGGCTGTGCCACCCGCACTTAAGCTTTTGCTGCTTGTAAGCGTAAATTTACGGTTGGTTTCATCAGAAAAGTTAAAGTAGCATTGATCGCCAAACTTTCTGTTCAATACATTTGTCACTTCAGTTGCCACTTCAGCACCTGACAAAGCCGATGTCCTTGTTGACAGATGGCTTAGATCCACATCGACAGACTCGCTGCCATCAATTGATATTTTGAAGGCTTTTGTAAGATCGAAAGCTTTCATGGCGTTGCTGCTGAAGTCAACACCTGAGGACGTAAATAAACTAGAAGCTGCAACAGATGAACCTGTAATAGCAGCAGGAACAGAAGGACGTTTGTCAGTTAACTCATCGAGCGAAAAAAGTTGAGTTTTTGCAGTTGTCAACTCGTCTTTGACTTCACTGTAGGGTTTGATTTGACCGTATTGATTCACATACAGTTTTTCATTGTTCGAATTGGTCGATTGAACCAAAGAGGCTTCCACCGCGTCTTCGCCCACAAACACATGGGTTTGCCATTTGTTGTATGGCACGTTCTGATTCGCGTTGGCAGTTTTAACGTAATAGATGGTGGCTAAGTAGCCGTTACCACCATTGTCATAAACCGTGAAGGCCGTAGATTTGTTGTAGGTAGCAGGGTTGGCGCGGTTGAAGGGCTCTGAAATAACGCCAGCATCAGCTGGGAAGTTCAATCCCAATGACACCACCGAAGTTTGCTTGGCCTCGCCTGATGTTTTCTGCGGAATGGTGAGCACCACACGTTCATTGACGTTGGCAGAACCAGTTGAGTCAACTGTCGCCGCCATCAAGCGTTGTCCAGAAGAGTTCACCACGTTGAACTGTTCGTTCAACAAGAAAGAGCCGTTACGCGTAAACACTTCTTGCAAGCCGTCGGCTGAGCGGAGTGGGAAGAAACCGTCACCGGTTACCGCCAAGTCCAAAGCGTTGGATGAGAAAGAAATATTACCCTGTCCAAATTCCTGTGAAACTTGTTTCAGTGACACACCCTGACCGACGGTAGACGACGCTTTTTGCAAAGGTGATGTCGCAAAAATGTCGCCGAAGTCGGCACGTGACCGTTTGAAACCGGTGGTACCCACGTTGGAGATGTTGTTGGAGGTCACGCCCAACATGGCGGTAGCGGCGTTCAAGCCGGTCAGCGAGGTATAGAAAGACATTTTTGAATGCTCCTTATGGAATTAACTGGTTTGAATCTATTTAAAGAGAGTGGCTGGCTTAGCTGCCAATGCGCTGGACATCGGTGAGCCTCACGCTCTTGCCGCCTGCAACTTCCAACATGATGGTTTTGTCGATGGCTTGGTTCACACTGGTCACAGTGGAAAGTACGTTGACGGAAGGTGTGGTGGTTTTGCCTTGGCTGACCACTGTTGCTTTAAAGAAGTAGTTGCCATCGGGCACTTTGTTACCGGCGTCATTGGAGCCATCCCAAATCCATGGCATGTCGCCCATCTTTTGTGCGCCCATAACCTGAGTGGCCACCAACTGGCCTTTGTCGTTGTAGACCTGAAACTTCACGCCTTCTGCCCCATTGGGCAAAGTCACAAAGCCTTGAGCAGGTTTGCCACCTTGAATAACGGCTGGTGCATCTGCTACGGCAACAGTTTTACCAATCATGCTGGTGCTGCTCATCATGCGTTCACCAGCCATGCTGTCGACATAAGTTTTGAGTGTTTCAGACATGCTGGTAGTGGCTTCAAGTTGCGAGAACTGAGCCAGTTGTGCCACGAAAGCTTCGTTTTTCACAGGGTCTAACGGATCCTGACACTTCAACTGGGTTGTAAAGAGCGTGAGAAAATCTTTTTGACCCATACCGCTGCTTGACTTAGCAGCCAGTGCTTCATTGGCTGCATCTGCAGTGGTTTTAATGCCAGCTGGGGCATTGATTTTTTTGTTGGCAGTTTGGGCAGCAGCCGTCAAACTGTTGTTGGTACTCAAAGACATCATGGTGTGTAGTTCCTAAAACTTACTTAGTTTTTAATGATGTCGATGGTGCGCATCATGAGTTGGCGAGTGGTGTTCACTACCTCCACGTTGTTTTGATAAGAGCGCGAAGCCGCCATCATCTCCACCATCTCAGTCATCTCGTTCACATTGGACAAATAGATGTAGCCGTCTTTGTCGGCCACAGGGTTACCTGGCTCAGACATTTTTCGAATAGGAGAGGGGTCGTCAATCAGCTTTTCAACTTTGATGCCGCCAGCGTTTGAATCACCCATTTGGTCTGCCAAAATGGATTTGAAAACAGCGCGTTTGGCACGGAATGCGCCTTCTTCTGAGCCTGCCACTGTGGCTGCATTGGCCAAGTTGGAGGCGGTGGTATTCATGCGTGTGGTTTGCGCATTGAGCGCAGAACCTGCGACGCTAAAGATGTCTTCTAAGGCCATGATTAATCTCCTCGCAATGCTTTGCGAATACCGCCAATGCGGTTTTCTAATATGTTTAAAGTGGCTTGGTAGTCGGCAGCTGCCTGACCAAACTTGGCTTGTTCTACGTTCATCTCAACGGTGTTGCCGTCGAAGGACGTGTCAAAAGGAATGCGGTACATCTCGCCATCAGGGCTGCCAGAGGCAGTGAGTGGCACGTGGCCTTTGTTGGTAATGCTCAGGCTGCTTGATTGAGTAGCCTGGAGCACGCTTTTAAAGTCAACGTCTTTGGCTTTGAAATTGGGCGTGTCAGAGTTGGCAATGTTCAAGCCAAGCAATTCCATGCGACGGCTGCGCACGCTGAGGGCTTGTTGATGCACCCCAAGGGCGTTGTCAAGCATATTCATATATCGCCTTTCATTGCTAAAAAAAATGCCGTTTTATCGACAGACCTAGGACTCAAGTCCGCTTAAGTACAGTCGATTGCAAGTCTTGTGCCATGCATTTCTTGCCGTTTTGAAAGGAGTTTTGACACTGAAGTTGTCATATCGACAACGGAAAAGGCGCATGGGCCGATGGTCAAAAAAATAAGCGGCAAGACCTTGCCGCTTCAGTTGCCGAGCAATGTTGAGCTTAACGCTTCCAAACGCGTGAGGGATCGTTGGCTTCGTACTCAGCCGTCTTTTGAGATTGGATTCTGTTGCGCGGGGAATTGTTGTTGGTGTTCAAACGGTCTACCGCGTTTTGCATCAATCCTTGAATGATAGAGTTGCGCGTGATGGGCGCCTGAGCGTCATTGCCCTCGTACAATTTGAGCGCCTGCTTTCCTGGAATACCCAAAGGCGCTTCTGAGCGTGTTTCGTTTCGCGCTGCGGGCTGCAGCACTGCCAAATAAAGTTCATCCAAAGGCACGGCGCCAGCTTTCGGTAGACCCACGTTCTCAAAGTAGGTGTCAACCAAGTGCAATTGCTGATAAACGCTTAAGCCCAGAATAGCTTTGGGTTTTTCACCAAAACCAACACCTGCTGCCCCGCGAGCAGGGCCATCACAAAACTGAATGATGCCGTGGCATCGTTGGTTGGTAGCTTGTGGGTTCATGCCATCGCTTTCCATCAGCGTCAGGCGTGCAAAGTCGTCCGGTGAAAACTTGTGCTTGTTGGCCACCTGCAAAATTTTGTTAAATACATCTTGCTTTTCGTTGCCAGGAATAAAGCCCCTGGCCACAGCCCGATCCAAAGTTTGGGCCAACACGGGGTGTTGAGAGACGGCGGGTGTTCTTGCAATATTGGGCCGTGATGCTTGTATATTTTTATTAGCTTGCAGGGCTTGGGCAGCAGGAACGCTGCTTGGAGCTGGGCTTGATTTGCTGCCGCTGTTTTGTGCCAGTGCCGTATTCAGGTTGGGCATGTCTTCAAGCAACTCACCCAATCTGTCCATTTGCAAAGAGCGCCCTGTGGCAATTTGATTGGGATTTGAAATGCCATTGTGGGCTGCAAGCGACATGGCCAACCGGTATTCTTGAGATCCAGAAAGGTTAATGCCCTTGGCCTTGGCTTCATCGCGCACAATGCCAATAAGTGTGTCGCCCGATTTGGTGAGCCGGGTGGCTGGCAATGCAGATTGTTTGGTTTGTTCTAGAACATTGGCAAAGCCAGCTTCTGTGGCACTTGAAGTTGGCGTGTTCTCGCTTGATGTGGCAGGCACTGAGGGCGTGAAACTGGTGTTTTGTATCGCGTTATCAATTTTCATGTCAGCACTTTGTTGCGAGTTGGTAAAACCCAGAGCTCTTGGGCTCGTGGCATCTTTATTGCAATGGCTCCGTTATGTCTACAAAGAGTGTCAAAACTTCAACACCCTCCTTCAAAGGGATGCAAATACTGTGCCTAACCATGGCGACATGGTTCATGGGCGTTGGTGTCGGTTTTGCGCAACCCAGCCCTCAAGTGGGCTCTCAGGTTTCCATGTTCAATCAGGTGAAGTCTTGGATGGCCGAAACCCACAAAGTTAAAAGCGAAGAAGTGACCATTGCGCCGCTTGACCCTAGAGTTCAGGTTCAGGCTTGCAGTAAATCACTGTCGGTTGACCATCCTTTTTCGTCTAAAGATACAGTTCGGGTGAGATGTGTCGATCCTGTATGGCAGGTGTATTTGCAAGTAGCCATGCCGGCGCCACCGCCAGCGGCCCAGATCAATGCGTCGACTGCGAATCAGGGTAAACCCTCGGCTTCGGGGGCTTCTACTGTGCCTGCAGCACCCATTGTTAAAACGGTGGTGGTCCCTAAAAGGTTAATTCAACGAGGCACCATCATTGAGGCTGAGATGTTAGAAGAGGTCAGCCAAACAGGCGGAAATGTAGACAATAGTATGCTTCAAAGCCTCAAAGATGCCATGGCTGCCGAAGCGGTGAGAGATTTGTCAGCCGGTCAGGCTTTGAGAAGTTCGGATATTCGACGGGCCATCTTGGTTAAACAGGGTCAGGTGGTGACCATGAATGTGGGTGATAAATCTGGTTTTTTAATCACTGTCAGGGTAGAAGCTTTGCAAGATGGCCGAATGGGCGAGCAAGTGAAGCTAAAAAATACAGAGTCGGGACGCCAGATTTCTGGCGTGGTTGTAGGCCCCAACCTTGTGAAGGGCCTTCAATAAGTGTTTGTAAATGGCCCGTTTGAATGCCATTTAGGGGCCAGAAGTTTGGCTAATTTGAATTGATTGCAATAATTTTAAATATTTTCCTCAAGTTCTAGAATAAGCTGACGATACTGAGCATGTCCAGCCTTCTAAAGTTGGGACATCCTAGAAAAGAAAGAGAGCCTGCCATGACCGATCCAGTTTCGAATTTTGGAAGACGAGCCCAGTCGGACCCGTCCGTGCGCAGCGCTATGGAAAAAACAGATCGCAAATCGGCTAAACCCGAAACAGCGGCAGATGCAAGTCCTGCCAAGCCGGCAGTTGGTTCAGATGCAGTTCAATTGAGCAATGTCACGGCCCGCGCCATGGCCGAGCCAGATTTTGACCGCGTCAAAGTTGAATCAATCAAGAAAGCGATTCAGGATGGGCAATATCCGCTCAACCCACGTCGCATTGCTGAAAGTTTCCAAGCGCTAGAGCAAATGATCAGTGAGTGAGTCTGTTCTTTCATTGGCTACCCAGCTGTCAAAGCTCTTGTTGTTGGAGTTTGAAGCTCTGAAAGTACAAGACTTGGATCGCTTTGAGTCCCTGCAACCCGGCAAAAATGATTTGCTTTCCGGGCTGGCAAAGCTTTGCCCCTCTGCAGAAGACCTCCAAAATTTACCCGAACATGAAAAATTGCGCGAACTGCTAATCGAGTGTCGCGATTTGCACCGTCGCAATGCGGTGTTGATTGAAAGAAAACTCGACACCATCAGGGGCACCTTGCACAGTTTGCACACTGGTGAAACTGGAAGCCCCGTTGAAGTTTATGACCGATTGGGCCAAGTAGCGCGGTTTAGCAAAGGCCGTGGTTATCAAGAAATTTGATTCAAGCAGCCTGATCTTTCTCGTCGCCAGGGCGCATGTCCTTTAGCCAATATACCCAAGACAACACCACCGCTACCGCCGTATAAAGTTCGCGCGGAATTTCTTCGTCCACATTTAAACGGCTGAGAAGCGCCAAAAGTTGTGGGTCCTCCGAAATAAAAACGCCTTGCTTTCGCGCTTCTTCGATCATGCGCCAAGCCAAATCTTCTTCCCCCTTTGCGGTGACTACGGGCACGGGGTTTTTGCCATAGGCCAGAGCCACAGCTTTGCGTGTGAAGTTGCTCATGCTGAAACGTCCACGACCAAACCGCGACCAGAAGGTGTCCAAACGGATGCTTCAGCAGGTCTTGCACCGTGAATCACTTGAAAGCTTTTCATGGTGAGCCCAGCGTTGGCTAATTCTTGTCCCAAAAGATTAGAACGGGCGCGTGCTTGCGACACCACATTAGAATCCTCGGACCACATGGTCATGTCAATTTGTTCAGAATTGGCCAGCTGAGTTTTAAGCCAGACAGGCCCTAGCTGCTCACTCTTTGAATGAACATTGATGATCAACAAAGGTGTTTCACCTTCTTGTTTGGTACCCCGCCTGATGGTGAGTTCAACGGGGTTGGCATCTGCAAAAGGCAGTGTCATGTTAAACAAAACTTCTTGCTGAGCTTGAGCTTGAACCGCTTGCACTTGACTGGCTTCTAAATCATCTACTGCGCGCTGCAATCTAGAAACAAGGCCAATTGACTCGGCTTCGCCTCCATCGCTAGATGTCATGGCATTGAGATTGTTTGTGCAAACGGCATCGATCAACCTGCGCAACATTTGTTTGGGATCTTGTGCAGACATAGGAATGCCTCTGGACAACCAAACCTCTGAGCCCATAGCGCCCATCATGGCTTGCTTGAGTGACGCAGGCGTGAGTTGTGCCATGCTCAACTGCAAGCCACGCCACTGGGTCAACAAGTCGGGCCGAGCCACTGTTTGAAGCAATGCATCTAAAGTGCCTGGTTTGTAGAGTTGAGATAACTCTATTGCGCCTGTGGGCCTGTAAAGTAAATTGGCAATTCGAGATACCACTGGCGCAAGGCCGGTCTCCGCCATCATAGGCTGTGCTGTGATTGTCAGGGCAGTGCTGGCAGCTTGAGTGCTTGCAGGTGCCGGAACCGATTGTAAATTCCAAGGCCCATCTGGTTTACTTTGAACCCTAAGCCACATCGATTCGCCGGGAGCAGCCAGAGCAGAAGATGGCGCGTCGATCAAACGGCCTTGTAATAAAAGTTTAGGTTGATCACCTTGCAAGCGAACGAGGGCTTGCACAATTTGGCCATCTTTCAAGCCGAGATCTTGAGCAATGCTGGCTTCAAAAGTCAGTAACTTGCCTTCTAAATAAATTGGGTTGATGCGGTTGGGCGCAACCAGCGCATCTGCCCCCGAGATCACGGGAAGCGGATCCAGAGCCTGCGAGAAGAGGGGTCGCTAGACTGAGATCCGTATTGGTTTGCTTCGGTTGATGCCGAAGAATTGGCGATGGGCGGCGGTGGCGCGAAAGGTGCCAATGTTTGAACAACCAATTGAGTGTGATTGGGAATGTTCAATGTTGCGCCACGTTGAATATTCTGAGTGGCTTTCCCATTAAGCAATTTGGGATTTGCTTCCATAAGAGCTTTGTTCAAAATAGAGGCATGCAAAGGGCTATTGGGGTAGACCTCTTTCATTAAGCCATCGAGCGAGATGGTTTTCTTTGCCGTATAGGTGGCAGCAGCAGCAGCAGTAGTAGCAGCGGCAGCAGGCGACGCATCAGAAGGAGCTGCAGCATGGGCAGTTTGCCAAGCGCTCAACAAACTGGCCATCAAGAAAACACAGACGCACAATCTCAAAACTTGCGCTGAGCAAAGTTTGGAGGAAGCTGTCGTAAACGTCTTTTTCATGAAATTTCCAAACAGATTATCGTGGCACAAATCGCCCTTTGGGTGAGGGCAACACAGAGGCTTCTTTAAGAAGCGTTTCTGTGGGCCATGCACGCCATTGAGCTTGTGCTGATTGTGCGGAGCCAGCCACAATTGTCAAGACCGAATGGTAAGCTGAAATGCTGTCAACCTTGGCCAATAACATTTGAGATGCACCGTCTTGACCTACCAATTGGCTAGGAAATTTAGCAGGATCTGCCACTAGCCATTCATCGCCTTTGCGAACACCTGATTCGCTGCCCGCATTGATTCGAAGAGTTTGAGTTTGAACTTCGGTCACTGTGGGTGTAATAGCCTCGCAAGCTACCAATTGACTGAGTGAAGAGTTCCATTGTTGAAATTGTTGTGTCAAGAGTGCATGACTTTCTGCATTGAGTTTGGCGGCTTTCCACTTATCCACCTCCAACTCCAAGTTAAGAGTGACCATTTCTTGGAACACACCCTTTTGCCCCTCTCGTGGGCTCACTTGCAAGAACAGACTCACGACCATGCCTGGGCCTTTTGCACCACTCAAACCCGCTAGGCCAGGCGCTGGCAACATTTCTGTTTTCATGGCAAAACGAGCATGCCAAGGCATCTGTTCTGGCTTGTTGCTGGTCAGCATGCGTTCGTAAGGCGTCATGGTGTTGCCCATGCTAGGCTGGGTATCGTTCACCGTCATGCGCCAATTTTGCGCACCACCCTGCGGATTGCTAGAAGTTAAGTGCTCACCCATTAACTTGTAAACAGCGCCCGACACGGCATCAGGATTGCTGCTGTCTACCCAAACATCCAACCCCATCACATGCCGCAAGCCCGCCTTCACCTGCTTCCCACAAATTGGAGCCGAGGCTCTCTTATTGGGGTCAGATGACAATTGATTTGAGTTTTCAGAAAACTTAGTTTTATTCTGCTCTGACCCCAATTGTTTAATTTGGAGTGCGGAAGTAAAGGTTTGCCAGGCTGATTTGAGGCCTTGGCGGGTTTGTTGTTGGAGGGACGGTGAGGGCTCGTCTATTTGAAGTTGAGCTTTGGGTCGGCCGGCTTCGTCGCGGTCGTAGGACAGGACGCGCAGGCTGTTGACTTGCATGCCATTTTTAAAGCTGCTGGTTTCGCGCAGGCTGCCGTTGTTGTCTAACCAACTGGTGCTCAATACTTTGGTGGGGGTTTGAAGTGAGGCCTCTACCAAGCTGTGTCGAATGGCCTCCAAACGTTCTTGCGCGGTCAATGGCGCGTTGCTTTGGGGCCCGTCTTTTTGTGAAGGCAATGGTAAATTTTGCGCCCAACAGTTAGCAGCTGTGAGCGACAAAACACCAAAGCACCAGCAGACGCTGCGCAGAGCCAACATGATCAACGACCTTTAACGGCCACTTGGCCTAGGAACAACAAACGCAAATCTTGCACAACTTCTTTGTCCAAGGACAAAGTGGTCTCGTAAGTGTCTTCACCAACGGGTGTGATGCTGACCAATTGGGCGCCATAAATGACGCCTTCAACTTTGGTTCGGAAGGTGTCATTGAGCATGACCATGTCGGCTACCGTAGAAGATGCATCCAATTGCTGTCCATAGACCTGTTCTGTGAGGGTTCGAAACGCATCCAACTTAGAAGCACGAATGGCCATCAGACGTTGCTGAGCAGGGTTCTTTGAATTTTGGACGCTGATCACAGCGTAGCCTGTAGCCATCAAAGTTTCGCGCTTTTCCACCAACGGCGCAGTGATATTGCTGCTCTTGGTGGATGTAGGCATGCTTAAGTTGATGGATTTACAACCCGTCAAAGCGAGCATTACCAAGGCCAAGCAAGTCGTGGACAAAAAAGTGAGGCGTTTCATGGATTCATCCTTTTGAGTAAGAGGACTTTGAAGTCCTTCACCCTTTGATTCGGCATCAAGGAGGGTTTCTTGAGGCAAATGCACAACGTAAACCGCTTAACTTGGGCATTCATTTTGAACGTTCTTGACGGTTTTCCGACATTTCAGGTTAAATTTGTTTAAATTAAATACACCGGTGTATTGATCCGAACGTAACCCACTGCTTTTTTCAAGACTTTTATCAAAAAATCAATGGCAACTCAACAAATTCTCCACCCCTTTATTGGCTCCAGCCCTAGTGCAGAAGCACTTAGGACACTCATTGCCCGTGTAGCGTCATCCACGGCCACGGCCTTGATCACGGGTGAAAGTGGAACCGGTAAGGAGTTGGTGGCCAGGGCGCTGCACGACCAATCTGACCGTAGCAGGGCCAACTTTGTGCCCATCAATTGCGCCGCAATTCCGACAGGCTTGGTTGAAAGCGAATTGTTTGGACACCGCAAAGGCTCTTTCACAGGCGCCATGACCGATCGCATTGGACGTTTTGAGTTGGCCAATGGCGGCACCATCTTTTTAGACGAAATTGGTGATTTGTCTTTAGACATGCAGGTGAAGTTGTTGCGAGTTTTGCAAGAGAGAAGTGTGGACCCTGTTGGCGGCACTAAGTCGGTTCCGGTGGATGTCAGGGTGGTGGCCGCCACGCACCGAGATTTAGAGCAAGAAATTGTGGCGGGGCGATTTCGGGAAGACTTGTACTACCGATTGAATGTGTTGCCATTGAACACGCCCGCGTTGCGCCAACGCAGCCAAGATGTGCCCGTGTTGCTGGCGCATTTTGCATCGCACTTTGTGCAAAAAGGACAAACACCCATTACCTTCGCCGCTGATTTTTTGAACGCATTGCAAGACTATGGGTGGCCAGGCAACGTGAGGGAGTTGTCCAATTTGGTCGATCGATTTAGCACTCTGTTCAGCGGCCAGCAGCTCAAAATGCATACGGTGCCGCCATCCTTGCTGCCTAAAGGATTGCAAGTGATTCAAGCAGAGCGTTTGGCTGCTTCACCTGCAGACAACACCGACCTGCCTGTGGTTGGGGGTGCTGTAGCCATTGAAAATCACAGTGCCAATGCCGATGTGATGAACCCATTTGCCAACCCAGCGCCAGATCAGCCGCTAGATGCGCACAATGAAGTTGAACACATCATCATGTTGGCACAAGGGCTGCCTAGTTTGCCGCCTGAAGGCTTGTCTTTGAAAGACCGCTTGGCCGACATTGAACGTGACTTAATTGTACAAGCCCTGCAGCGCACAGATGGCAATGTGTCTCAAACAGCAAGGCTTTTAAATTTGCAACGCACCACCTTGATTGAAAAACTCAACAAGTACGATTTGCGCCAAGGCACTATTTTAAACAACAGCTAACAAATTATTTAGCGCAGACTAAGCCGCGTCAAATCCATTACGGCTTCGCACTCAAAACACCGCTGCTGCCCGCAGGTGTGGTGTCTGTTGATTGTGGTCTTGGGTACTGAACCATCCTCTCTCTTTGTCTGGCAGCTGCAGCTGCCGCTGCATTGGCTTGCGCGGCTTGTTGTGCAGCCAGATTGGCAGCTTGTATTGCTGCAGAATTGGCTTGTGCACTGGCTTGTAGTTCAAGCGCTTGGCGTTCTCTTTGAATGCGAGCCAAGTTTTCCATTTCACGCTTCAGACCATTGCTGTCGGTCATAGAACCTTGCACATTTTTCATGATGCTTGAAAGGGAATTGATGGCATTCGCCTGCGATTGAAGGCGACCATCGAGCGACTGTACTTGTTTGGCCAAAATTTGATTCTTAGCGTCTAGCTGTTTGGCTGTTTCTTCAGGGACACCTTGCGCGCTCTTAATTGATTCGCCAATTTTGGCTTCCAATTTACCTTGCGCATCTGCAATGCCTTCTTGCTTGCCCACCATCTCTTGCAATGCATCATTGACAGAGCCTACCAACTCCATTGACGCGTCCAGTTCAACTACACGTTTGCCCACTGCAGAAACCATGGTGTCCAGTTGGTTGATTCTGGATTTAAGACTGATGGACATGCCCACAAAAATCATGGCCGCCATGAGCATGAGGCCACCAGCACCGCCAAAAATAATGAGCGTGTGTTTTTGCTGTTTCTTTTGGGAAGCTTCTAACTTTTCAATGACACTTCGCATGTGCTCGCCAGCGTGAGTGGCCAAATTGGCGGAGCGCGTTGCCAGCTCTGCAGAGTCGAGCGCTAAAATTTTGATGCCCTCTAGCTCTTCTTCGTGTGACTGAGAGAGCGTACCGACTTTGGCTTGGTCAGCTGGTCCGTTGTGAACATCATCATGCCCAGGGGGATCAGAAGCCCCCGTAGTGGGTGCGCTCTGCTTTGGTGTTTTTTGTTTTTTATCGGTGCTCATGGCATTTGCCTTTCTGTGTGCTGTGCTTTGAGGGGAAGATCAAGGCGCAGACTCTAGTTTGTCTAGTTTGTTGCGTAAGTTGTCGTTTTCAATTTTTAAATGAACCACGCGTGCTGGAAAGTCCATTTCAGGCTCTTCTTCTTGGTCATCAGCAGTATTTGCTACAGATTGCGAATCTTTTGAGAGAGGTAGTGGTGCTTGAGGTGCAACTTCATTAGAAGTTGAAGTCGTGGCACTTTCGACATTAGAGGTGGTTGGGGAAACAGATACCAAAGGATCTGAACTTGCCAATGCAGCAGATACATTTGAATTAACACCCTCTTTAGGGGCGCGTAAGTCAGTATCGGCCTTTGCATTTTCTTTGGGTGCACGAAGGTCCTTGTTTGCAGAGACAGCTTCTTTAGGTGCTTTTAAATCGCCTTCAGGATTGACGCCTTCCTTGGGCACACGTAAATTGTTGACTGACTGAACACCTTCTTTTTCAGCGCGCAATTCGCCAGAAGAATCTACGCCCGATTTTTCTGCCCGAAGGTCTTTGCTAGCGTTGAATGCTTCTTTGGCACCCCTCAATTCATCGTCCAAACTGACGCCGGCTTTCTCTGCACGCAAATACTGGTCACTCTTTACACCGTCTTTTGCTGCTCGAAGTTCATCACTTGAATCTGCCGCCTCTTTTTCAACGCGCAGATCTTTTCTTGTCTGCAATGCTTCCCTGGCTAAAGTAATTTCATCATCTAAGGACAAGGGCATCTTTTTACCCTTGAGTTCTTCATCGTTTGTGGTTATTTGGTTGCTTTCATTCGAGCCATCGCTAAGCACTTTGCGAATGGAGGACTCCCCTACCTCAGCTTTTTTACCGACAGCATTAGTCGCCCCCTCAGCAATCGAAACTTTGTGAGGTGCATCTAACTTGATAATTTCTGGGTCGCTCATGTTCTTGTCCTAAGGTCTTACAGCAGGTGTTAAACGACTTTTTAAATTCCGCTCAGTACGCACTGTGCCGGGACTTGGCAAAGTACTCAGTTTGGTAAATTCTTCGGCATTTTGCAATGCTTCAAAAGGTCCTGAAGCCAAAACAAAAGAAGCCAAAGGCTCATTAGGCTTATATACCGGCACAACTCGGGAATTCTTTAGCCCTGGATAGGCTTTTTTAACTTGTTTGGCAATTGCAAAGCTTTTGTAAGCGCCGTGCAACACCAGCCATCTTTGCGGCGGCAGTTGCTCGGCCCATTTTTTGCCTTCCAAAGCCTCTTCTGGCAACTCCACCGCAGACTCGTCGACTTTGTTGGCCTTTTCACTTGCCACTTCAGGTATTTTGGAAGCTGGCGTATCTGGTGTTAAAACTATTTCAGGCTCTAGCGTTGGCGAAGGTGTCTGAGCTGTCTGAGGGGGCGTCACCCCTGCGACTTCAGTTTTAGCTTCTGTTGCTACAGGCTCAGGAACTTCATTTGACTCAGTGCTAAATTTTAGCCAGGCAAAAGCCTCGGGTTGCAACCAATACACAGAGGCTGTGCTTCCCAGTAGGAGTGCCATAACCAATAGGACGCCACCCACAATTTGGGGGTTTGTGAAAACGAGTTTCTTTTTGGGTTTGATGGCAGAGGTTGATTTTGATTGTTTAACAGCTCGCAATGCTGCAGGCACGTGGTCCATGAGTTTCAGTTGCTCGAGCATGGCGCGCACATCTTCTTCTTGTCCTGTTGAGCGTGCTTTATTCCAAAAAGTTTGCGTTTGTACAGCATTGGGCAAAGCAATATGCCAGCGCATCATTTTTTTGCCCAACGCATTCATTAGATTGGCGCTTGGCTCGGCGCCGGCCATCCACAAAACAACTCTCACTTTAGAGCCTGGAAACTTTTGAAGCAATTGACCTAATAATTCAATTTCATGGGGGTCCATGCTGCGAGCACTTTTGATCACCCAAACTTTGGTGACATCGCTTAAATTGCCCGGTTTCAAGGCTTCTTGCACTGACATAGCAGAAACCAGTTGATTGAAGTTTTCAATTAAAACGTCAGCATCGCTAGGGTTGTAACTCTCAATGATTCCATTGGGCATAGCTTCGCGCAAATGGTTCAAAAATAGTTGGCCGTAATAATTAAGCAATGCTGTTTGTGGACAATTCACCACCACACACATACCTTCGCGCGCTACACCATTCACGCAGGCTTGCATGCGAGCTTGGTCTAAGGGCTGGAAGAAAATATCTGACATGGCAATGATAGATAAAGCCTAGGCTTACTGAACCAGCTTGCCGTCGGCATTAAATTGCATAGAAGGCGGAATTTTGGGATTTGGCTTTTGCATGCGCTCAAACCCAGGCCGCACATCAGCCAAGCTGAACACATAAGCAATGACTTGCGCGACTGCTAAATACAAAGCTTCAGGAATGGGGTGATCCAATTTGGTAGTGAAGTAAAGGGCACGGGCCAAGGGCGGCGCTGCAAAAATTTCAATCCCGTGTTTTTCTGCTTCTTCGCGAATGCGTTGCGCCAAAAAGTCGGAACCTTTGGCTAACAAAAGCGGCGCACCGTCACCCGTAGGGTCGTAGGACAACGCGACTGCAAAGTGTTCTGGATTGGTAATGACCACATCGGCGTCTTTGACTTTTTGTAACATGCGAGAGTTGGCCATTTCGCGCTGACGCTGTCGAATTTTGGCTTTTACCTCAGGCTGGCCTTCCATGTCCTTCATCTCGTCTTTGACTTCTTGCTTGGTCATGCGCATGCGCTTCATGAATGCAAAGCGTTGATACGGCGCATCAATCAAAGCTATCACCAATAAGCTAAGTGACAACCACAAAGCCGATTCGCCAATCATGATGCCTGCATGTGCCAATGCGGGCTCTAAACCCATTTGGCCCAACGCCATAAGCTGATCAAGTTGCCGATTGACCAATGTCCAAAGCACTGTGGCCACTAAAGAAAATTTCAAGATGGCCTTGCCCAATTCGACTACCGCTTTAGAGCCAAACATGCGAGAAAAACCCTGCAAGGGGCTGAGCTTGCCAAAATTTGGCAGCACACTTTTGAGTGAAAACAAATAGCCGCCCGTAGCACCGCTGGCCAACACTGCCAATAAAGCTGTCACACCCAATATAGGCACAATGAGCAAAAAGCTCTCGCCAATTTGTGACGCAAAAGTGGTTGCCAGAAGTCCAGGGTTGTCTAAGGTTTTGCGATCAAACTTAAAGCCTTGCGCAAACAAATTGGCCATGCGAGCCATCCATGCGCTGCCAATAAAGTACATGACTAAAATGGCGCCGATGGTGACAGCGGCAGCGGGCAACTCGACAGAGCGCGCTACTTGTCCATCGTCGCGGGCATTGCGAAGTTTTCTTGCGGTGGCTTCTTCGGTGGGTTCTGAGCCGTTTTTTTCAGCCATGGTGTGGGGCCTCCATTAGGAAAGTCCGACCAAGGTTCGGACTTGAAAGAAACCTTGCATCCAAAGCCACTGAATGCGAGCGCCAATGCTGGGCAGTGCCAAAATTAAGATGCCAAAGCCAGCAAAAATCATGGCGGGAAAGCCCACCGAAAAAATATTCAAACTGGGTGCCGCACGGGTGGCCACACCCAGGCCAATGTTGATGAACAACAGCGCCACCATAACGGGCAGGGCAGTGAGCAAGGCGCCAAGAAATAGCATAGAGCTCCAGGCCACCAGTTGCCTCCAGGCCATGTCACCCAAGAGGGTGCCACCAATAGGCAGGCTGGTAAAACTTTCCACCACCAAGCTGAGCAACATGCCATGGCCACCCAAACCTACAAAGATGAGGGTGCCCAATACCAATAAAAATTGGCTGATGACGGGCACGTTGCCCATGTTGGGGTCGATCATGGTGGCCATCGACAAACCAATGGCGTTGGCAATCGACATACCGGCCACCACAATGGCAGATGTGACCACTTGAAGCATGAGGCCCATGAGCAGACCGATCATGAGTTGGTTGGCAACTTCTAAAAGTCCGGCTGCAGAAAGGGGATCGATGGTGGGCCAAGTATGAAGGGGGTATACCAGCCAAGTAATGGACATGGCCAGCACAATGCGAATGCGCAAATTAACTGCGCGCAATGAAAAAATGGGCGCAGCAATCAGCAGCGCAGAAATTCGCAGCATGGGCCAGATGAGCGCATAAAAACGCTCTAGCAATTCAATGGCTGCAACATCCATGGTGAGCCACGATTAAGTGAACAATCCAGGTATTCGCTGGAAAAGGCTTCGGGTGTAATCGACCAAGGTGGTGAGTTGCCATCCGCCCACCACGGCCAGCGTAATGGCCAATGCAGCCAGCTTGGGAATGAAACTTAGAGTAGCCTCATTGATCGAAGTGGCGGCTTGCAGCACACCAATAATTAAACCAACAAGAAGTGCTACGCCAAGCAAAGGTGCAGAAATTAAGACGGTGATCCAAAGGGCTTGTCGGCCAAGGTCAACAACGGTAGAGGTGTCCATGATGACAATCCAGATTAGGTGACGAAGCTGGCGGCCAGTGAGCCCAAAATCAGGCTCCATCCGTCCACCAAAACAAACAGCATGAGCTTGAATGGCATGGAGATCATCATGGGCGACAACATCATCATACCCATGGACATGAGCACGCTGGCCACAATCAAATCAATGACCACAAAGGGGATGTAAATTAAAAATCCAATGGTGAAGGCACTTTTCAATTCGGACGTAATGAAGGCGGGCACCAGTGTTGAAAATGGCACAGCGGCCGCATTAACGGGCGCATCTTTTCTGGCCATTTGCATGAAAAGACCGATGTCGTCTTCACGTGTTTGCTTCAACATGAAACCGCGTAAGGGTTCTTCAGCCGCAGCCAATGCCTTTTCAAAAGACATGCCGTTTTGCATGTAGGGCACCAAGGCGTTGTTGTAAATGTCGCCCAACACGGGCGACATGATGAACAAAGTGAGGAACAAAGCCAAGCCCACCAACACGGTGTTGGGAGGTGTTTGTCCGGTGCCCAGAGCTTGTCTTAGGATGGACAGGACAATGATGATGCGAACAAACGAGGTCATCATCAACAAGAAAGAGGGCAGCAGCGTGAGCGAAGTCATCAACGCCAGCAACTGCAGCGTCAGACTGTATTGAGTGCCAGATTTGCCGCCACTCACATTGACCATGGGAATGCCTTGGGCAGATGCCACAAACGGGAAAGCCATCACAACGATGGCTAGGATGAGGCTGGCCCAAACGACTGGTTTACGGAACATGTTGAACTCCGCCTGGCGCCTGAGCGTCCAAGGCATGATGTGAATGAGAGGAATCTAGAGAATCTTGAAGGTCTGCAGACTGAAGAGCGCCATCAGGCCAACTGGCAATGCCATTAATTTGGGTGGGGCTGATGCCGATCAGAACTTCGCGCTCACCCACGCGAATGAGCGCTACTTTTTGGCGAGTGCCTACACTTAAACTTTCAATGATCTGCAAACGACGGCCAGCGTTTTGGCTGTTCATTTTGCCTTGCAACTTGCGAAGGGCCCATAAAAGAGCCACTAGCAGGGCTATGACCAAGGCTAAGCTGCCGAGCATCCTAAAAACGTCAGCGCTTGTAATGCCCGGTGCCATGATTTAGCTCACAAATTCTTCATGCGTTCAGCGGCAGGCGCAACGCGCGTTAAGCGAACACCATAGCGATCGTTGACCAGCACAATTTCGCCTTGAGCCACTATCGTATTGTTGACCAACAGGTCAAGCGGTTCACCAGCAATTCGGTCTAGTTCGACTACGCTGCCTTGAGTCAGGCGCATCAGATCGCGAATTTTAATTTGCGCACGGCCGACCTCGACGGACATGGTGACAGAGATATTTTGTAACACCTCTTGATCGATTTTGCCAGAGGCATCGGTCAATAGAGGAGTGTCAAGGGTAGCGTCAGCGGTGTTATCGGTCATGACAGTTTCCTGAAAAATTATTGCAAACTGGGGTTGTAAGCGCGTTCAATTTGAACCGCTACTTGTGCGCCCAAGACGCCCACTTGAACATCAAAGGCGGGTAAACCATTGACCAGCATGCGGGCCAAATCGGGTTTCTTGAAAAACAATACGTCGCCTTCTCGCATGGCTTCAATTTCACCATAAGAAGTTTCAATGTGCCCCAATAAAATGCGCGTTTCGAGGCTGGTGCTTTCAACGGCTTCTTCTAATTCGTCGTGCCATTGTTTGTCAGACTCCTCGTTGCCGTCGCCTGATTGCACACGACTGCGCAACAATTCGCGAATAGGCTTTAATGAGGAGTAAGGGTATACCAAATCAATAAAGCCTTGTGAATTTAATTGACCTTCTGCTTCAAAGCGAGTCAGGATGACCAAGTCGTTCTCATCTGCAATTTGTGCAAACTGAGGATTTATTTCTGAGCTGACCAATTCAAATTCAAGGGGCAAGATCTGAGACCATGCCTCTTTGAGAGATTTGAAAAAAACTTCTAAAATCATGTTGATGATTCTAGATTCAGTGGGTGTGAACATGCGGCTTGGTGGAAGTTCACCTACACCACGGCCAAAGCCACCAAAGAAAGTGTCAAGCGAACTAAAGACCACCGTGGGGTCAATGACCACTATGGAGTAGCCGCGCAAGGGGTTCATCCGAATCATGTTGACCGACATGGGGGCTTTCAAGCCTTTAAGGTAGTCACCAAACCGAACAATTTGAACTTGTGTGCCATTGACTTTGGGGCTGGTGCGAAGCATTTCCAACAAACCCAAACGAAACACGCGAATGAAACGCTCGTTGATCATGTCAAGCGAGCTGACATTGACGCCTAAGCTGCTGTCCTCGCTGGCCAAGTCGTATTTTTTAATGCGTGCTTTGGTGTTGAATCCTGTGTCAACAGGAATGGATCCATCCTTCACGCCCTCGGCCAAGCTCGAGAGTTCATCGGGTGTTAAGAGTGAGGTGGCCATGTCAATTCAAGTGCACAAAAATAAGAACCGCTGCGTTTATTGAACGATGAAATTGGTGAAATAGACGTCTTCAATGCCGCCAAAGTCTTCGTACTTTTCAAGCAAGGTATTGATCGCATCGCGAATCTTAGCGCCTAACTCTTTTCTAAATTCAGGTTTGACCAGATCGGCCTCTTGTGTTTGACGCATGACATCCATGATGACAGAGCGTAAAGCAAATTCATGCTTTTTAACGTTTTCGAAAACGCGGTCGTCATAATGCGTCATGACAGCAAGCTGAACAGACATCACCTTTTTAGAGCCGCTCAGGTTAACCAAAAATTCACGCTCAATTTGCAGGTAGGTGTACTCAAAGCGCTGAAGTTCGGGTGAGTCTTTTGTTTTCTTGCCTGGTTTGGCATCCTTGCCGTCTTTGCCCTTTGCATCTTTACCGCCATGGCCATCGGCTGCGGCTTCTGCGTGCTCTGGATCAACAGGTTTGGGGTTAAAAAACCCAGTGATGAAAAGAGTGCCGACTACCGTGCTGGCCAAAATCACAAGCAGGCCAACCACACCCACAATGATCAAGACGATCGGGTTTCTGGGCTTTTTCTCGCCTGCACCTTCTTCTGCTACTTCTTCAACTGCTGCTTCAGCCATATGGCACCTCTATAAAGAATATTTGTACACCTTCAACATGAACCGAATCAAGCCAAAGTGTCCCATGCATCTGCCGATCGCTTTTCAACAATGCGGCTTACCTGTTGAACAGGTAGAGCAGCATCGTCAGGGGTCTCAGATTCTGTCTTGCCTGAAAAACGCTGGGGTGTCGGATTCCCGCCAGACTCGCGCTTGCTTTCACTGTTTACCCAGACATCAGCAACTGCCGTGCCTGATTGTGCCAAACTGTCTTTTAATCTAGACATTCCTTGCGTAATGAGTTCTTTGGTTAACATATTCTCGGTTTTGAACACGGCATCTAACCCACCTGCATGCATATCTAGCTCCACATCAATCTGTCCGAGGTGGCCTGGATTGAGCTTCAGGTGCAAACGCCATTGTCCACGTTCCATCTGTTCTTGGAGTCTTTCACCCAAAGCTTCTCCGAGTTTATTGGCCAATTCTTGAATTTGCCCGGTTCTGTCGGCCAATGGCGACTTATCGCCCTGTGCGCTGATGGAACTGTTGGCCAAAGCTGACAAACTAACAGGCGCCTTGGTGTTGTCGGTTGCATTCAGGGGCGTAGCGCTGACGTTGTCGTCTGCGCCTGCCGCCATGGCCAAGGCCAAATCTGCACCCAAATTTAAGCCAATGTCGGTGGAGCCAAGGTCGATCGTACCTTGGCTAGAGAGGCCACTTTCTTTTTCAGCCAACTTGCCCATCATAATTTCTGCCCAAGTGGAAGATTGCAGGTTGCCATTGAGCTTGGCCAATTGCTTGGTCATGGTTTCCCACTCGGGAACCAAGCGCATGCGCATGGCATCCAATGGACCCAACTCTGGGTTGAGTTGAGCATCTGCGGATGCTGCCTCTGCTGCGCTCGGGACCCAGCCCGTCAGGGCTGAGGGAACCCCAAAATTTTGAACCACAGCCGTGACCCCAGTGGTGGTGAGCAGCTTGTCTAAGTCAGCAACTTTTGGGGTGGAAAGATCTTGGGCTGCAACGCCAGCTTGCACTAAGTGAGGGGCTTGTGCCCAGACAGACGTTGCGACTTGGTTGGAAATGGGCAGGGCGTTCGGGTGGTTGCTAAGCCAATTCAAGGTCGCTGTTGTTGGGAAAGTTGATTCTTGAGGGGCAACAGGCGCAACAGAAGGAACAGGCGCATTCATGGTCCCAGCTGTCAGGGTGAGGCTTTGATCCCCACTCGAGGCCATAGATGTGCTCCAACCAACAGAGCTGATGGCTTGTGTTGGGCTGGTTGCTAAATCTCCAAATAAGGCTTTGACAGCGCTTTCACCCAAGCCTTGAGCACGTGCAAAAGCCGCCAAGCTGGTTGCGTCTGGGATCGGTGAGGCAGTGGTGATCACCGCAAATTGGTCGCCCAGTCTGAGGGTTTGAAGTCCGGATGAAGGATCGCCCACAGACCCAGGTACTTCTTTCGTTTCTGTACTTTTTTCACCAGAAGCGGCAATCCCTTGCCCCTCCGTCTTGTACTGAAGGTCGCGCATCAAACCAGCAAATTCTTTCCCATTCATGGGGGTCGACAAGGTGTCATCAACCCCCGAAGTGGCTGCTGTAGCCTTATTGGACAAGGGATTGGCGACGGTGCTGGCCGAAAAATTCAGGTTGTTGTCCATGTTGTTTCCATGTTCATTGGTCTTCCCCGCAGCGGCAAATGGCTGGGTGGGTGCTTTGTATTAGCAAAAACCGTGACAGGACATGGTTTGCCGCTTTAGAAGGCTGTGCTGCGGTTGAAACCCTGTCGGCTTTCCTCATGGCATGGACTTTGCTGAACCAGATGAACTTTGGAAAAAATATGTTCAATTCCAGCTTTTTCAACCTGAATTACCGCAAAAGCACCCTATGAGCGCCTTGACCCTGTCAACGGTTCGACAGAACCTGTCCAAATTCGATTACACCGGCCTGGGCCTGCCAGCCTTGGTGTTGCTGATCATGGCCATGTTGGTCGTGCCCCTGCCTGCATTGCTCTTGGACATCTTGTTTACCTTCAACATTGGTTGCAGTTTGCTGGTCATCATGATTGCCATTGGGACGCGCAAGCCGCTCGAGTTTTCATCATTCCCGTCTGTGTTGCTGTTTGCCACCATGCTCCGTTTGGGCTTGAACGTGGCTTCTACCCGCGTCATTTTGGTCAACGGCCACGAAGGCCATGAGGCTGCCGGTAAGGTGGTTGCGGCTTTCGGTGAGTTTGTAATTGGCGGCAACTATGTGGTCGGTTTCATCATCTTCTCTATTTTGATGATCATTAACTTCATTGTGGTGACCAAAGGTGCGGGCCGTGTGTCTGAAGTGAACGCTCGATTTACCTTGGATGCCATGCCTGGTAAGCAAATGTCGATTGATGCTGACTTGAACGCTGGCGTCATTGACCAAGAAACCGCCAAAAAGCGCCGCGAAGAACTTTCCCAAGAATCTGACTTCTTCGGCTCCATGGACGGTGCCTCTAAGTTTGTGTCCGGCGACGCGGTGGCCGGTTTGCTCATTTTGGTCATCAACTTGATTGGTGGCTTGGCGATTGGTGTGGGCCAGCACGGCCTGTCAATGTCTGAGGCCGGAAAAATTTATACCCTGCTGACCATTGGTGATGGTTTGGTTGCTCAGATTCCATCGCTTTTCTTGTCTCTGGCCACTGCCATCATTGTGACCCGCGTGACCACCTCCGAGTCCATGACCGAGCAGGCTACCTCTCAGCTAGCTAATCCTACGGCCTTGTACATGTCAGCCGCTATTTTGGCCATCATTGGTGTGGTGCCTGGCATGCCTCACATGGTGTTCCTTGTCTTGGCTTTGGGTACGGCAGGCCTGGCTTGGCGTATTACCAACAAGGTCGATGTGCCTGAGGCCAGCCCTGCCGAACAAGCAGCGCAAGCCGCTTTGGATGAGCCTAAAGAATTGGATTGGGACGATGTCGATCAGGTAGACCTGATTGGCCTTGAAATTGGCTACGGCTTGATTCCTTTAGTGAACCCTGAAACAGGCGGTCAATTGATGAACCGGGTGAAGGGTGTTCGTAAAAAACTCTCTGCAGAATTAGGCTTCTTGGTTCAGCCAGTGCGCATTCGCGATGCCTTGACCATTGATCCTGATGCTTATCACATTGTTTTAAAAGGTGTGGTTCGCGGTAAGGGCCAAATCTTAGTGGGCAAAGAGTTGGCCATCAATCCGGGTCAAGTCTATGGTCCGTTGGAAGGCCAGCCTACCAAAGAGCCAGCGTTTGGTTTGGAGGCTGTTTGGATCGATCCTTCTCAACGCGATACAGCGCGAACTTTGGGCTACACAGTTGTAGATTCCAGCACCGCCATTGCCACTCACTTGAATAAAGTCTTGCGTGATAACGCAGCCGACTTACTCAGCCACGATGAAGTCCAGCAGTTGCTAGACAAGTTGGCCGCTAAGTCACCTAAATTGGTAGAAGACTTGGTGCCAGGTAAGTTGTCACTGGGAGTGGTTACTCGCACCTTGCAAAATTTGCTCAATGAGTCGGTGTCTATTCGCGACATGCGCACCATTGCAGAAACATTGTCTGAAGTGGCCAGTCGCACGCAAGAGCCGGATCAATTGACGTCCCTTGTACGTCCTAAATTGGGCCGCATGATTGTTCAGAGCTTGGTAGATGAGTCCAATGCCTTGTCGGTGATGACGCTGGACCCTAATTTAGAGCAGCTGTTGCACAACGTTTTGCAACAAACCGCCCCAGGTCAAAGCATGGCCTTAGAGCCTGGTTTGTCAGAGCGTTTGTTTGCAGCTTTGCGCGAAGGTGCACGCGCAGTTGAAGAAATGGGTCACCCCGCCGTGTTGGTGGTGTCGCCCGCTATTCGCCCATGGATGTCCAAGGCCGTTCGCTATCGCGTGAACGAAATGACCTTGTTGTCCTACAGCGAAATTCCAGATGATCAAAGTGTCAAGGTGGTTCACACCGTACACGCTGAAACACGTTAATTGATTCAAACTCATACGCAAGAATAGAGACCGCCATGGAACTCAAACGAATCCTCGCAAGAGACACACGCAGCGCTACCGAACAAGCCATGGCTTTGTACGGTAAAGACGTGTTGATTATTTCTAACCACCGTGTGGGTGGGCAAACTGAGCTTGTCATTGCGCTCGAGGTAGAGACCGTCGAGATGGAAGCCAGTGAAGACGATTTGATGTCCATGGAAGATTCGGTTGAGATGAATTCAGTGGCAGAAACGCCAGTGAAATTGGAAGAAACTAAGGCCAAAGACAGTACAGGATTTGACGATCACTTGGCCAATGCTTTGTTGGGACCTCTGCGTGCGGCAGCCATGAACACAGATGCCCAAGCCATGCCTGCCATGACTTTGGCCGAGCAAACTCGCGAAAACAAACGCGGCAAAGAAATAGTGTCTTTGGTCATAGAAGAGTTGTCGGCATTGCGTCAAGAAATTCGAATGAACCAGCAGGTCTCGGCTTGGGAAACACAACAACAATGGCCAGAGTACTTGCAAGGGCTGGTCAACAATTTGTGTGATGCGCCAGTACCCTCTGCTTTAAGAACACTGCTCTTGTCTGGACTGAAAGAACAAAAGAATTTGAGCGATGCCAAGTTAAGTTTGCAACAACAATTGCTGTGCAATCTGAAATCAAAATCTCAGACATTTATTTTGTCAGGTGTGCATGCTCTGGCGGGGTCGTCTGGGGCTGGCAAAACGCTCATGACCCTTCGTTGGGCTCAGCATGCAGCCCGCCTGATGGGCTCTCACAAAGTGGCGGTGGTGTCATTTCAAGACGACCGCGCCGGCGCATGGTCACAAATTCAACAACTTTCTGCACAGGCTGAAGTCGATTGCTACCGCGCTGCCAATGCAGATAGCTTGGGCCAGCTCTTGAAAGAGTTGTCGTCCAGGCAATTGGTTTTAATTGACACCTCTGGCGTTCAAATGACAGATCGCTTGGCTGAGATTTTGTCAATTGACCGCGATTGCCAGCTTCACGCTGTGCTGCCAGTGGATGCCTCCAGTGTGACTTTGAAGCGTGTTTTGACCGATTCAGGCTTGGCCTGGAACAGCCTGATGCTCACCAAATTTGATGAATCTAGCGCGCCTTGGCCCTTGATTCAGTTTTTGAGCAACGATCTTACAAATTTGACCCTTTCTATGGGGAGTGAATCTGATAAATTGAGCGCTGCAGTGTTAACCTTAAGCTCTGAAGTTTTGGTCAATTTAGCCATTGCGCGTTGCATGCCTGAATTTAAGCCCACCGAGACGCCTGAGATCCTAGCCCCAACATCAAATATCTTGAACTTGTCCAATATTGATCTGAACATGATTCGACCTGCTAGGCAGCAGGCATCCTCACCTATTTTGGTGACGCATGGATAAACCAAAACGCACTCAAGTGATTGGCGTAGCCAGTGGCAAAGGCGGTGTGGGCAAAACCACCGTTTCTGTTAATTTGGCTGCAGCCTTGCAGGCTACTGGCGCGCGCGTCATGTTGTTTGACGCAGACATGGGATTGGCCAATGCACAAATCTCTATGGGTGTGCGGTGCCCCTTTAATTTGAGTGATTTTTTAAGCGGCGCCAAAACACTCAAAGAAATCATTGTGACCACCCGCCAAGGCGTGAAACTGGTGCCCGGCAGTTCGGGTCGACAAGACATGGCGGCTCTAGACGAAATGGGTGCTGCCAACATCATTCAAGCCTTTAGCAGCTTAGAAGACCCCATTGACTATTTGATTGTCGACATGGCCGCGGGCATTGCGCCCTCCGTGTTGACGTTTTTGTCTGCCTGCGAAAGAAGGTTTGTGGTGGTCAAAGACGACCCCTCTTCTATTGCAGATGCCTATGGCACCATCAAAATCATGATTCAAGATCATGGCCTGGAAGAAATTTACCTCATCCCTAACGGTGTTGGCAGCGCCCAAGAAGGCTACCAATTGTTTGAGCGCATTAACAATGTGTGTGCACGGTTTTTAAACCGATCCGTTCGTTATTTAGGGTCCATTGAAAACGACGAAATGATTTTGCAGGCTCACAAAAAGTACATGCCAGTCATTGAGTTTGCGCCCACCAGTTCATCTTCAAGAGACTTTAGGCATTTGGCCAAGTCCATTCAAGGTTTGCCGCAAGTACCGCCTATTTCGGGTGGTTTGCAGTTTTTCATGGAGCGACGTCTGGCTTCGTCAGACATTTAAGACCCAATGGCCAGCTCCACCCGCCTTTACGAAGAAGTTCAAAACAACAGCGAAGCGCTGGTCATGGCTCATTTGGGCATGGTCAAGCGCGTGGCTTTGCACCTCAAAGTTCGTTTGCCTCCTTTTATGGAGTTGGATGAGCTGATTCAGGTGGGCATGATCGGTTTGCTAGAGGCCGCGAGGGCATACAACCCAATCAAAGGCATTGAGTTTGAGAATTTCGCCCACAGCCGAGTGCGTGGGGCCATTTTGGACGAGGTGAGGCGCCTTTCTTTTTTACCTAGATCTGCTGTCGCCATCAACAAGTCGCACAGTGAGGCCACGCACGAGCTGGCTGCAGAATTGGGCCGTACGCCCACGCAAGGCGAGCTAGCCGATCACATGGGCAAAGACATTGAGCAGTTCCATAAAGAGCGAACTCAGGCCAGGCGTTTTGAAACGTACTCCATGGAAGTAGTGACTGAAGAGGTTATGAGCATTGCCTCAGACGCTTCACAGCAGCCCGATGCCATTGTGGAGCATGAAGAATTTATGGGCGCCCTGTCCGATGCCATTGGCGATTTGGCCGAGCGCGACCAATTATTAATGAATTTGTATTACGTTGAAGAGCTCAACCTCAAAGAAATTGGTGAAGTGTTGGGTGTGACCGAATCGCGTGTGAGCCAGTTGCTTACGGCCGTGGTTAAAAAGCTGCGTGGCACTCTGAAGGTCGAGCCGGTTAATGCTGGTAAAACCAAGGCGGGCAAGTCATGAGCATGCTTTTTGGCGGCAATTCATTGCACACTCAAGGGCCAAGCCTTGCCGCTTTAGGTCTTTTTGAATCAATTTACTCAAGTTACACGTCGAACCTCCGATACCAGCAGTGTCTGGATCAAAAGGAGTACGACATCATGAGATTAAATTTTAAAGCCATGGAAAGCTATGGAGATGGCAACCGCACATCTCAGGCGGTAGTTGCCGACAAAGTAGAGCTGATTCAGATGCTTTTTGACGGGCTGCTTGAAAGCTTGGTCACTGCCCGCGGTCATATTGAGCACGGCGCCATCGAAGAAAAAAGCAAAAGCTTGGTCCGTGCTGGCCGAATTGTGATTGGCTTGCAGGGTGCCCTAGATTTAGACAAGGGCGGCGACTTGGCCCGTAACTTGCATGAGTTGTACAGTTACGTGACACGTCGTCTGGTGTATGTCAATGCCCACAACGATTTAAACGTTTTGAATGAAGTCCAAACTTTGATGACCGAAATTCGTCAAGCTTGGCGTGATGTTCCTAATTTGTTGCCTAAGCCGGCACCCTTGGAGGGGGCTACCTTGTCAGCTGCAATGCACTGAAAGGTTGCGTCTTTTTGGACGCTTGCTTGAGTTAACTTTGACGGGCGTAGCTGGGATTTCCTGGCCGCCCGTTTGGCCGTTTTTGGAGGGATAGATATGAATGCGATTATTGGTATTGTGGTTTTGATGGTTTGCGTATTCGGTGGCTTTATCATGGCCGGCGGAAGCATGAAGCCGATTATCAAATCCGCGCCGATTGAGACTTTCATTATTCTGGGCGCTGGTATTGGCGGCATGCTGATTGGCAATAGCATGGACATTTTTAAAGGCGCATTGGCCGGCATGGGCAAAGTGTTTAAGGGCCCTGCTTATAAAAAAGAAGATTATTTGAGCACCATTTTTGTGGTGTCCAAGGTTATGAAAACGCTAAAAACCGAGGGCCCTGTGGCACTCGAGGCGCACATTGAAAACCCTGAATCCAGTGCCATCTTTGCCGAGTACCCCAAAATTTTGCATGATCATGCTCTGCTAGATTTGGTTTGCAACACAGTGCGTTTGATGGTGGTCTCCACCAGCCCTCTAAGCCCTTATGCGGTGGAAGACGTGATGGACTTGGCCATCAAAACACACCACCACGATGCCTTGAAATCACAAACTGCTTTGGCTACTTTGGCCGGCGCCCTTCCTGCTTTGGGTATTGTGGCTTGTGTGCTGGGTGTGGTGAAAACCATGGACGCCATTGACCAACCGCCAGCAGTGCTGGGCGCCATGATTGGTGGCGCTTTGGTGGGTACCTTCTTGGGCGTGTTCATGGCCTATGGCTTCATTGAACCCATGGCATCGCGCTTGGCCCAGATCATTGACGATGAAGGCCAAATTTACAAAGTGGTGAAACAAATCATCATTGGAACCCTTCACGGTCACCCTATGCCTTTGATCATTGAGGCCGCGCGAGCGGGTATCAGTCATCACAATCAGCCAAGTTTTGCTGAAGTGTTTGACGGGTTGCGAGGCTAAGCAAAATGGCTGAGGCAGTTTTAGAAGCCCCAACAGAAGAGGTCGTTGAAGATGCAGCGCCTGCTGATGCGGGTATGGATGCTGCGGCTCAAGCAGAACCACTTATTCCCGAAGAGGCCGACGAAGATGCGCCAGTGGTGGTGGCCCCGTCCATCACCATCAAAAAAATCATGGACGATGGGCACGGTGGTGCTCACGGCGGTGCTTGGAAAATTGCGCTGGCCGACATGATGACCGCCATGATGGCCTTCTTTTTACTCATGTGGCTGTTGGGTGCTTCCAATGCCGACCAACGTAAAAGTGTGGCGGATTATTTCAAGCCAACTTCTCAGAGCAACGTCACCATGGGTAAGTTGGCAGGTTCTGACGGCATGCTCGGTGGTTCCTCAGTCATTGACACCGATGGCTTTCCCTTCTCAGCCAAACAAACCAACATGCTGAACATGGTGACACCACGTTCACAAGGCGGGCCTACCGAAAATGATCCTTCACCCAATGGTGCCGACAGCAAAGAGTCGGGGCAAGACGGCGACCCAGGTAAAAAAGGCAAGGAAGCCGCAGACCAAGCCAACTTTGACAAGATGGAAAAAGACATCAAAGAAGCCATGGCGCAAAACCCCAAGCTAGAAAGCTTGAAAGACCAAGTTAAGTTTGCACGTGACAAAGACGGTTT
>Ga0214921_10000561_pt1 | contig 68505 bp, 72 predicted proteins | sample LL1505_MetaG_FD_177992 | JGI IMG/M metagenome (GOLD analysis project Ga0214921, IMG submission 177992) | Freshwater microbial communities from Lake Lanier, Atlanta, Georgia, United States - LL-1505 | ecosystem: Environmental > Aquatic > Freshwater > Lake | place: USA: Georgia | collected... | reverse complement strand
GAACAAATTGTAAAAATAACTTACCGAACTTCCGATAAGCGGCCTATTCTAGCAAAATAATCTCGCCAACTCAATGTCTTAGCGCCCGGTTGAACTGTGGCGAACAAGGCTAGCTGCAGTGCAATACGGGCTTTAGTAGGGGTTAAAAAGCCTGCACCGAGGGCCATTCCTAATCGACCATTAGCGAGAGTGCCACCGACATAGCCCCTACCGATTCGGGAGGCACGCACTACGGCTCCACCAGCCTCCATAAACTGCTCCAGAGCGGGCGTAAGGTTCTCGTGAACGGTTCCAGCCCCGGTACCAGCTAAAACAATACCCTGAACCCCCTGATCCCGAAGTAGTCGGATGATGTCCAGTCTTGCACCCGAATGGCTAGTTATAATTTCTACCCATGGCCATTGATTATCTGGTGGTATGGGTAAGTCGTTACTAACTTGAGTCCAACCGTTCGGTAGGGTTTCTTCAAGAAAGGCGTCGACACGCGAACTATGGCCCTTTATTAAACGAAGCCCTGGTACTGGCTTGGAGCCCATGACAGCCCAAACCCCACCTGGACCACCCCCCTCCCCCGCAAACTCAATCGCAGCGGATAAATTTCGAGGGCCATCTGCCTCTGGGTGATCTGAAGGCAGCATTGATCCAGTCAAAACTACTTTTTTGCCCAAATTGTTGGAATATCCGCCGCAGACAAGCTCCAAGAAAGTAGCGGTTTCTTCCATCGTATCGGTGCCATGGGTAATAACAATTCCCATTACTTTGGGATCTGCAAGCCCTGTACGAACCTGGAGTCCTAATTTGCTTAAAAGAGACTCGCTCATGTCGCAGCTATCAATATTAGATAACTGTATGTTTTTTATAGAAAATTTTGTTTCAATTTGGGCTAAAAGGGTTGCAATCGGTACTTGACCAGCTTGATAACCCCCATTGCCTGAATCGGTTGTGAGACCAGCAATCGTGCCGCCGGTACCAATTACCAAAATAAATGGGGAGTTTGAGGAATTTGACATTTTGGCATTATCCAACCAAGCAAAAGTTCTTGAAATGCCATTTTTTACTGTATACAATCCCAGTATGAACATAAATACAGTGATTGAAAGTCCATCCCTACCAAAACTGACTGCTCGGCAAGAGGAGATATTAGGGCTCATTACTTTAGCCATTGAAGAAAGTGGTCTCCCTCCCACCCGAGCTGAAATTGCTAACCGACTCGGTTTTGCTTCAGCCAATGCTGCAGAGGAGCATCTGCGTGCATTAGCCAAAAAGGGGTATATCGAATTAAGCCCTGGAACATCACGAGGTATTCGGGTCACAAACACGCAGCCTGCTTCGCTAGGTAAAAATTTTCGTCAACTGAATTTACCCTCAGGAAGTTTGCAACAGCTTACCCTGCCATTAATTGGTCGAGTTGCTGCAGGCTCACCCATCACCGCCATTGAGCATATCGAAAAACAAGTCCCAGTTGACCCTAGCTTATTTAGTAAAGGTGCAGACTACTTACTGCGCGTCAAAGGAATGAGCATGCGTGATGCAGGCATTCTCGATGGTGACTATTTGGCGGTTAAAAAGACAACGGAAGCGCGCAATGGCGATATTGTGGTTGCTCGCATCGATGATGAAGTTACCGTAAAACGCTTCCAGCAAAAGAAAGGAGCTAACGGTTCCTACTTAGAACTCCAGGCTGAAAATCCTGATTTTGAGCACATTATCGTTCGTGCGGACTCTAACTTTGCCCTCGAGGGTCAAGCAGTAGGATTAATCCGAGCCAACGGTCTTTAAGGTTTACGGGTCGGCGCTATCACATTCGCATTTTTAGGCGAAGAAGTGATCGTGATAATCGATTTAGGGCCTGTCAATGATCCCTCATTAATCTCGACCGCACAGGTGCGCTCACCCTTTGTGAAGACTAAGAAACTGGTTTTTGCTTTAGTTGCTGTAACTGTAGTCCACCCCGCCTTGGGATACTCAGACTGAAAAAAGGCATATACATCGGTTGCACCTTGTAGTGCACTAATGTTGACGCGGCCTACCCAGCCATCGCCGCGACCAATAATTAAAGAATCCGATCCCATAATTTTGGCTCCAGCTGGCAATGGCATATCACCAAGCAATTGCGACTGGATTTGATTAATCTCTTCTTGGGTTCCCGTCGGACTATCGCCGGTAGCACAAGCGCCCAGCATCGCAGCAGCAGCAAGGGCAACGATATGTGTTTTGGTGATGAATCGATTCATGGTTAGTTTCCAAGACTGATGGGTAAAAATACCAACTCCCTTTATTTTAGGGCAGCGGGTTGATTCGTCAAGAACATTGGGTGGAGGCGCGTGAGGGAATCGAACCCCCGTACGAAGCTTTGCAGGCTCCTGCCTAACCACTCGGCCAACGCGCCCTAGTTGATTTGGAATACACCAAACTTCAACTCAAACAAAATGGGAAGCTTTTGGGGCTTCCCATCAATGAATGGAGCGGGAAACGAGGCTCGAACTCGCGACCTCAACCTTGGCAAGGTTGCGCTCTACCAACTGAGCTATTCCCGCATTACAGGATCGACAGTTTAGCAAAGATTCAGGGATTGGGCCCCAATGAGCAAAATTTCTTGGTATTACGGCTTATTGGTGAGTTGTGGCAACGCCTTTTGTAGGTAGTAAAACATTGACCAGAGCGTTAAAAAGGCAGCAATCCAAATTAGCCAAGTCCCTAAAAGGGAACTATGCATTCCCAAAATTTGACCATTAAATAGCAAGAATGGGATCGCGATTAACTGGGCCGTGGTTTTTAACTTACCGACCATGTGCACCGCAACGCTGCGCGAGGCGCCGACTTGAGCCATCCACTCCCGCAACGCAGAAATTGTGATCTCACGCCCAATGATGACCAACGCTACCCAGGCCTGCACTCGATCCAAATTCAATAATACGAGTAAGGCAGCAGCCACAATTAACTTGTCGGCTACGGGATCTAAAAACTGCCCGAAAGCCGACTCTTGGTTCATGCGTCGCGCCAAAAATCCATCTAACCAATCGGTAATCGCCGCAAAAACAAAAAGTCCGGTAGAGAGTATATTTTTCTCGGTCAACGATAACCAATCATTGGGTAAATAGAAAATGCCTACCAATAATGGGATGGCTGCAACCCGCAACCAGGTCAAGGCAATTGGCAAGTTAAATGGCATTTTTGGAGAATAAACGATTTAATTGATCCATCAATGGAGCTGTCGGTAAATTTGCTCAGCCAAGGTTTGAGAAATTCCTTCAACGCTGGCTAATTCTTCAACCGTCGCATTCGCAACGCCACGCAGCCCACCAAAGCGCGCCAACAGTTTTTGTCGACGCTTCGCCCCAATCCCCTCCATCTCCTCAAGCCTAGAAACAGTTCTTGCCTTTGCACGCTTCGCACGCATTCCAGTAATCGCAAAACGATGCGCCTCGTCTCGAATCTGAGCAATTAGCATGAGCGCCTGGCTATCCAAACCCAATCGAATCGGCTCACGCTCATCGGCGAAGATCAGAGTCTCCAAGCCAACCTTACGATCTTCACCTTTGGCGACACCCACAATCAGCCCAATATCAATTCCAAGTTCACTAAAGACCTTCCTGGCCACTTCAACCTGACCCTTGCCACCATCAATCAAGACAAGCTGCGGCACTTTATCAACCGGGATTTCCTGAAAGTGTGCGTAGCGGCGTTGTAATACTTGCTGCATTGCTGCGTAATCGTCTCCCGGTGTAATTCCAGTGATATTGAAACGTCGATACTCACTTGCCTGTAATTCATTTTTGGTAAACACAACACACGATGCTTGGGTGGCTTCTCCCGATGTGTGACTAATATCAAAGCATTCAATACGTAATTGATCAAGTTGTTCTAAATCAATACCAAGCACATCGGTAAGAGCTCTTACTCGCGCAAGCTGCCCCCCCGCTTCGGCAATGCGACGCAGTAGGGCGATCTTGGCGTTACCTTCAGCCATTGCTAACCAATGTTTGCGCTGACCCTGCGGTTGGTATAGAAACGAAATGGGTCGAGCTGAGCGATCTAGCAGTGCTTGACAGATCACCTCGGCACGCTCACCCTTTAATGGCATATTCGTAATCATCACGGGGGGTGTGATCACAGCCAGCTCAGAAGACGAGTCCGTCGATAAATAGTGTTGCTGAATAAATGTCTCAAGAATATTTTGTAAATCAATTGGCTCATCTGCAAAAGCTCTATTGCTCTTGGAAAAATATGCGCGATCCCCTAAATGCCGTCCACCACGAACCATGGCTAAATTGACGCAAATTTGGCCATCGATTTCGGCAGCTGCCAAAACATCTACATCGCCCTCCCCCTCAGCCACGGTATCCATCGCCTGCTGCTGAAGAATGTTGGATAGATCAGCAATTCGGTCACGAATTACAGCAGCCATCTCAAACTCCATGGCCGTACTGTATTTTTCCATCTCTTTTTCTAATTCAGCGAGGACAACTTGATGGTTACCCTCTAAAAAGCGCAATGCTTGACCAACATCCAAAGCATATTGCTCCTTGCTCAATTTACCAACGCACGGTGCGCTGCAACGATGAATTTGATGCAAGAGACAGGGACGACTACGGTTACGAAATACTGTGTCCTCACAGGTTCGAAGACGAAAGACTTTTTGCAAAATTTGAACACTATTACGAACTGCCCATGAATTTGGGAAGGGCCCAAAGTAACGATGACGACGATCAACCTTGCCGCGATATGAGGCCAAACGAGGAAAATCATGCCCTGTTAGCATGAGATATGGATAGGATTTGTCATCTCTAAATAGAATATTGAACGGCGGGTTGTATTCTTTAATCAGATTATTTTCAAGAATCAAGGCCTCGGTTTCGGTACGGGTAATGGTGATTTCAAAACGAATAATGCGCTTGACCATCCGCTCAATTCGGGGGGAATGGTTTTTTTTCTGAAAATAGCTTGAGACTCGCCGTTTAAGATCCTTGGCTTTCCCAACATATAAGATATGCCCTGATTCATCAAAAAAGCGATACACACCTGGCAGCCCAGGGAGTCCCTTTAAATCTTTACTTAAGGATTCAGGAAGTAAATTACTCATGCGTTGGGATATTTTCTGCCAAATTATCGATAACTATGGTGATGCTGGTATTTGTTGGCGTCTAGCGCGATCATTGGCAACTCAATATGATCAAAATATACGCCTATTTTGCGATGATTTGCCTACCTTACAGCTAATCACAATGGGGCAATCTCATCTCCAAGGCATCGAGATCCTTCCTTGGGAAGCCAGCTATCAAAATGCTCGCCATCCACCAGAGCTACCCGATGTTGTGATCCAGGCGTTTTCATGTGAACTGCCTACTCGCTATCTCAATACCATATTGGTTGCACCGCATAAGCCCATCCTTATTCACCTTGAATATTTAAGCGCAGAGCCCTGGGTTGCCGATTTTCATGGCAAAGCATCCCCAAATACGCATGGCCTACAAAAATACTTTTTCTTCCCAGGATTCCAAGCCAATACTGGAGGCCTGCTGCTTGATCCGATTCCAAAGCATGATCCGGAACACTGCCCAAAAAGCCTAAAGGTAATCTGGGAACAGTCTCGCCCCCACTCAAAAAAGATTAGTATTTTTTCCTATCCGGGGGCGCCAATTAAAGAATGGCTCGCGAATCTCAATCAACTGCAAGAATCCTTTGATATTTTTTTGGCATTTGGTAATGCCCAACTACTTAACCTACAACATCACCAATGGCTCAATTTAAATCTCATCTCGATGCCATTCATACCTCAAGATGATTACGACTGGCTCTTGGCACATTGTGACTTCAATATAGTGCGTGGGGAAGATTCGTTTATTCGAGCACAGTTGGCCGGGAAACCCTTCATTTGGAATATCTATCGCCAGGATGATGGAGCTCATCATACGAAGCTCAAGGCTTTTTTAGATCTTTATCTCGAGGGTGTTACGCCACAACTGCAGGACCTGATTACAGAAGCAATGGATTGGCAGAGCGACCAAGACTGGTGGAACAATCTACCGGCATGGACAGAACATGCAAAACACTGGCAAAGCGCTTTAATTGACCGACAATCCGATGGTGGCTTGGTGGGCAGATTGGTGAAGTTTGTCAGTTAAATGATTAACCAGTTAAAATGCTGGGTTTTAATCAATTGGTCCAAATGGGGCCTACTATCCGTAAATATCAGGAATTATTATGAAAATCGCTCAAGAACTCCGCGTGGGTAATGTTGTCATGATTAATGGTGACCCCATGGTGGTCCAAAAACACGAATACAGCCGCTCTGGTCGCAACTCTGCTGTGGTCAAAATGAAGTACAAGAACTTACTCACTGCTGCTCCCAATGAGGGCGTTTACAAGGCAGACGATAAATTTGATGTTGTTATTCTTGAAAAGAAAGAATGCACCTACTCCTATTTTGCAGACCCGATGTACACCTTTATGGATGGCGACTACAACCAATATGAGGTCGAGAAAGACAATATGGGTGATTCACTGAATTATCTTGAGGAAGGTATGGCGGTTGAGGTTGTTTTCTATGACGGCCGCGCCATTTCCGTGGAATTACCCACCACGGTTGTTCGTGAGATTACCTATACCGAACCAGCTGTAAAAGGCGACACCAGTTCTGGTAAGGTTCTTAAAAGCGCCAAAATTGCAACTGGCTTTGAGATTCAAGTTCCCTTGTTCTGTAGCACTGGAGACAAGATTGAGATTGATACCCGTACGGGCGAATATCGTAGCCGCGCAAATTAATCAATAAGGCCAAGGGTTTTTAGTAAATCCTTGGCATGCAGGTACTCAGCGTCTTTCTGCAATTCATCCCAGGACTGGGATTCACTCTGCGGAAATAATTTCTTGAGCCGCATTGAAGACTCCGTGTGTTTTTTTGGAGTAATGCTTAGTTCATTGAGTAAGCGATCAGCAAGATCGGGGCGGTTACAAATTAGTACTGCGTCACATCCTGCCTTAAGTGCTAATTGAGCACCTTGCACCACATCACCAGCAATACTAGCTCCCTCCATGGAGAGATCATCACTAAAAATTACGCCATTAAACTTTAGCTTTTTTCGTAAGATGGTGTGTAACCAAATGCTGGAAAAGCCAGCGGGCAAAGTATCAACCTTTGGATAAATGACGTGAGCAGGCATCACCGATGCAAGGCTGATATCGAGCCACTCGTAGGGTTTTATATCATCACTCTCAATGGCTTTAAGTGAGCGCTCGTCTTTGGGGATGGCAACATGGGAATCTGCCTTAGCCCAACCATGCCCCGGAAAGTGCTTACCGCAATTAGCCATACCGCCTAAGCGAAGCCCCTCATTTAAGCTTTTTGCTAAAACATACACAATTTCTGGGTTGCGATGGAATGAGCGATCTCCGATAACGCCACTACGACCATAATCCAGATCTAATACTGGGGTAAAACTAAAATCAACCCCACACGCTCTAAGCTCAGTTGCAAGCACATAGCCGCTTGCTGTGGCTACTTTCATCGCAGTAATAGCTGAGCTTGCTTGGGGTCCAGTTCGCATCCATAGATCGCCTAGGCGGCGCATGGCAGGAAGGTGCGTAAAGCCATCCGTCTTACAACGTTGTACTCGACCGCCCTCGTGATCAATGCAAATCAGAATGTCAGCGCGGACTTGTTTGATTGACTTGGTAAGTGCAGTTAATTGTTTACGAGATTGGAAGTTCCGTCCAAATAAGATCACACCTCCCGTCAGAGGGTGCTGAATTCTCCGGATATCGTGTTGATTTAAGGTAAGCCCCTCAACATCCAAAATAATGGGGCCTGGGTTATGAGTCGATTTTTTTTGGGTTGCCACGGTCTCAGCCTAGATAATTTTGTGGATCAAAGGTGGTGACAATGGGTGTACCATAACTCACGACCACAAAAGCCATCACCATTTCTTGCTCGTCAGTTACTGTCACATGCGCATGCCATTGTTTATCTTCCATAAACTGTAATAGTGCACCTGAATATTTTGTATACGGCTTACCACTTGGCTCATTAAGGGTTTGCAAAGACCGCCAACTCATTGGCATATGCATACCTAAGCCAATTGCTTTTGAAAAGGCCTCCTTAGCAGCAAAACGGGTGGCCAAATATGCCATCCCCCGTTTGTAATTACGGCCAAGTCGCTGCTGAAACACCAGATATTCCTCGTCTCCCAAAACCCTCTTGGCCAAGCGCCCTTGAGTGCGTTCATACGCCGCCTGTAAACGGCCCATCTGCAAGAGATCGGTACCAATTCCGATAATCATCGTCCACGCGCCTCATTCATGAGTCTGCGCATATCGCGAATTGCATTTGGAAGACCTTTAAAAATAGCCTCAGCAATGATGGCATGCCCAATATTGAGTTCACTGATTTCAGGGATTTTGGCAATGGGTTGAACGTTTTGCTCATTTAAACCATGCCCTGCATTGACCCGAAAACCCAAATTCTTTGCATGGCGTGCAGCTTCTACAATTCGCTCTAGCTCAAACGATTGGCGATCTTCTTTGGCATCGGCATACGCGCCAGTATGCAATTCGATCACGGAGGCTCCGATTTCCCAAGCGGCATCAATTTGGCGAGTATCCGGATCAATAAAAAGCGATACCCGAATACCAGCAAAGTGAAGTTGTTCGATGGCAGAGCGTACTTGATCGCGATGGGTTAAAACATCGAGACCTCCCTCGGTGGTGACCTCGGTCCGCTTCTCGGGGACCAAGCACACATCCTGCGGCTTAACCTGAATCGCAATGCCCAGCATCTCCGGTGTAATGGCACATTCCAAGTTCATACGGGTACGAATCAGTGGTCTAAGTGCAAACAAATCAGCATCTTTGATATGACGGCGATCCTCACGCAAATGCAAGGTAATTAAATCTGCACCTGCCTCTTCCGCAATTCGTGCCGCGACTATTGGATCAGGGTAGTACGTGCCTCGAGCGTTACGCACGGTTGCTACATGATCAATATTAATTCCGAGCTCAAGTGGGACCATAGCTAATATTAAAGCCTTACTCCTGATTAGATCTTTTTTAGGTCGATCAAGATCTGACGGGTGGTTAGCGTTTGATCTTGCAGATGAATACTCAATAGGAAACGCATTAGTTGCTTACTCTGGCTAAGGGTCTCAGGCCCAGAAAAGTCACCTTGCGCCATGGCTCGCAATACTGACCCCTCAAGTACTGGCCAATGAGAGGGATCATCGGGCTGCCATGGACGAATTCCTTTCTCAGGCTGATACACATATCGCTCGCCATTGACTGGTTGGGAGTGGGTCTCTACACAATGATCAAGGGCTGCCGCATACCCAGTCTCACGCAAAAGAGTCAGCTCAAAGGGTCTTAAGGTTTGCTCGATAGTTGTTCCAGAAGATTCGATTTGAGAAAGTGCATAAACTGTATTTTCATAATGATCGTAGAGTGACTCGTACGCATCCTCTCTAGCTAAAAACTTGACCAATAGCTCATTAAGATAAAAACCACACAAAAGCGCATCCCCAACTAAGGCAGGGGAACCTCCGACCCATTCCGACTTGGTGAGGGTTCGAAGTTCGGATTTGCCACTCCAAGAAATCAGTAAAGGCTGGAAGCGCTGCAGAACTGGTCGCAAACTCGAATGAGGCCGCTTCGCGCCTTTGGCAATTAATGCGAGCCGTCCGTGCGTACGAGTAAATACATCCAAAATAAGGCTTGTTTCTTTATACGGGATGCTATGCAGAACAAATCCCGGCTCATCCAGAACGCGAGTCCCTGCCATTTATTCCAAACCCTGTGCACGCAGTTCAGCAAGATCATCGGCCCATCCCCGTTTAACCTTAACCCAGGTTTCTAAGAAAACCTTACTGCCAAATAATGATTCCATATCCAAACGGGCTTCGGTTGAAATCTTCTTCAACCGCTCACCTTTCTGACCAATAATCATCGCTTTATGACTGTCGCGATCAACTAATATAGTTGCAGCAATGCGTCGCATGGTGCCATCAAGCTTAAATTGATCAATCACCACAGAGCTTGAATAAGGTAACTCATCACCGGTATAGCGAAATACCTTCTCTCGTAAAATCTCAGCGGCCATGAAGCGCTCACTTCGATCGGTCAGCGTATCGGACTCGTATCGCGCTTCCCCCTCAGGTAGGTACTCCGTAATCACATCGAGTAGGCGTTCAATATCATCTTTATTCTTGCCACTCATTGGAACAACTTCGGCAAAAGTTTGTTCGGGGCTCTCTAGGTTTTCTACCTCACACCCCTTCGTTTGCTGAGCGATCGTTTCCCATGGCTGTGCCATTTTTTTCATGAACTCAAAAAGTGCTAAATCACGATCCTGTGAATCATCAAAACGCGACGCAAATAAATCCAACTTATTTGCAATTAATAGTACTGGCTTGTCATTTGGTAATAATCGTAAAACCTTGACATCATCGGCACCCCAGTAACCCGCCTCTACAATGAAACAGATCACATCGACGTCGTGCAAAGTACTGGTCACCGTTCGATTAAGGGTTTGGTTGAGTGTATTCATGACCCGCGTCTGAAACCCCGGGGTGTCCATAAAGATAAATTGCGCGTGCTCGCGCGTTTGTACCCCAGCAATTCGGTAGCGGGTTGTTTGCGCTTTGCGCGAGGTAATACTAATTTTCTGCCCTACGAGTGCATTTAGTAAGGTCGATTTACCCATATTGGGCCTGCCCACTAATGCGATCGTGCCGCACTTGAACACATCAATCCTTTAATTTAAGAGGAAGTTGGCCTTTAACCGGATCGGCTTTGGCAGCTTTCTTTTTCGCAGCGCGGGTCTTCTTGGGTTTACGCGACTCTTGAGGCAACGCTTTTTGCACAGCGACCAGAGCAATTTTTGCTGCGCCCTGTTCTGCAGCACGTCGTGATGCGCCCTCCCCCTTAACACTAACTTTTAGATTGGGAATAATGCATTCGACCTCAAACTGCTGATTGTGAGCGGCACCAGTCGTGGCCACCACATTATATGTAGGCAGAGGCAACTGAAAGCCTTGCAAATACTCCTGCAGCAAAGTTTTGTCATCCTTACCCAAGGTTTTAGGATCCACATTTTGCAAGATCGTGGAGTACAGTTTACGCAAGCTTGCCTTAGCTGCCTCAAAACCTCCATCAATAAAAATTGCGCCGGCAATTGCTTCGAGCGTATCCGCTAGGATTGATGGCCTGCGAAAACCGCCACTTTTTAATTCCCCCTCGCCAAGCTTAAGATAGTCCGATAGCATCAAGGCTTGAGCAATTTCATAGAGTGCTTGTTGCTTCACCAAATTTGCTCGTACTCGCGATAGATCACCTTCGTCGAGGTCGGCGTAACGCTCATAAAGAATCTCGGCCACCACACAATTCAACACGGAATCCCCCAAAAACTCTAGGCGCTCATTATTCTTTTTGCTATGACTGCGATGGGTCAATGCTTGATTTAATAATTCGGGCTTTTTAAATTGATAGGCCAAACGATCCTGCAATGGACCAAGATCGAGCGTTGCCCGAGCATTCATTACTGAAAACTTCCAATCCGACCTAGGGAGCCCATATTGAGCCAAATGAAAAAGGCTCGGCCTACTAAATTCTGATCGGGCACAAATCCCCAAAATCGGGAATCTAAACTGTTGTCACGGTTATCACCCATGACAAAATAATGACCTGCTGGGACCTTACAGCGCAAGGCTGTTCCTTGGTATTGGCAGTTCTCCGATCCAGGAAAACTCTCACCTTGATAGATCGTACTGCGGTCGGGATCATTCAATATCTCGTGTGCGTTACCGCCAAGATCGGCTGGAAAACTCTCTTGGAAAAGCTTGGCATACCGCATGCTCTCAGGATCAAGGTATGGGGCTCCACCCGTATATTGAAGTAGCTTACCGTTAATAGTGACCTTTTTATCCTCATAAAGAATGTCATCACCAGGAATCGCAATCACGCGTTTGATGTAATCAACCGACTGATCCTTGGGATAACGAAAGACAACCACATCACCACGCTTTGGGGTCCCGATATCAATGATTTTCTGATTAATCACCGGCAACCGAATACCGTAGGTGTATTTGTTTACCACGATGAAATCGCCAATCTGCAAGGTCGGAATCATTGATCCCGATGGAATCTTAAAGGGCTCAATCAAAAATGAGCGCAGTATGAATACGGCCAAAATAACTGGGAAGAAACTTGCCGAATACTCCAGCCAAAGTGGCATCCGCTCAATTCCGGCAGCTTTGCGTTGCGGAGCAAAGTAAAGCTTATCGGCAACCCAGGCGATGCCCGTAATGATCGCCAGAATGAATAAGATGAGGGCAAAGTTCATTTTTCTTCTACCTGAAGAATTGCCAAAAATGCTTCTTGCGGAATTTCTACATTTCCGACCTGTTTCATACGCTTCTTACCCTCTTTTTGCTTCTCCAGTAATTTGCGCTTACGGGTGATGTCACCGCCATAGCACTTCGCCAACACATTCTTTCGTAAAGCCTTGACGTTTTCCCTGGCAATAATATTGCTACCAATTGCCGCTTGAATCGCCACATCAAACATTTGTCTTGGAATAATGCCGCGCATCTTCGCAACCACTTCACGGCCACGCGATTGGCTATTACTTCGATGCACAATAATGGATAAGGCGTCAACCCGATCCCCATTAATCAAGATATCAACCTTCACCACATCGGCTGGTCGATACTCTTTAAACTCATAGTCCATGGAGGCATAACCCCGTGATACCGATTTCAGGCGATCAAAGAAATCCAACACGATTTCTGCCATCGGTAACTCATAAGTGAGTTGCACTTGACGGCCTAAATAAGTCATATTGGTTTGAATGCCCCGTTTACCCGTACACAAGGTAATCACTGAGCCCACATACTCTTGAGGCATGTATAAATTAACCGTAACGATTGGTTCTAAGATCGTTTCAATCTTGCTGGGATCAGGCATTTTGGAGGGGTTATCTACCACCACATTCGTACCATCGCGCTGCTCAACCTGATAAACAACCGTCGGTGCAGTTGTAATCAAGCTCATATCAAACTGACGCTCCAAACGCTCTTGCACAATTTCCATATGCAATAAACCCAAGAAGCCGCAACGAAATCCAAACCCTAAGGCTTGAGAGACCTCTGGATCAAACTGCAAGGAAGCGTCATTTAATTTGAGCTTTTCCAAAGACTCACGCAAGGCATCGTATTGATTTGCTTCCACGGGATACAAACCAGCAAACACTTGTGGCTTAACCTCTTTAAAACCAGGAAGTGGCTGTGGTGCAGGGGTGCGACCCTGTTGACCGGACGCATGGGTTACGGTATCACCCACTTTGGCTGCCTTCAGTTCTTTGATGCCAGCAATAATGAAACCGACCTCACCGGCACTAAGTTGTGGACGAGTCACTGACTTAGGAGTAAAAACACCAACTTGCTCCACCAGGTGGGTGGAGCCGGTAGCCATCAAGTTAATTTTGTCTTTTGGTTTTAAGGTTCCATTTACAACCCGGACCAACATCACCACACCCACATAGTTATCAAACCATGAGTCAATAATGAGCGCTTGCAAAGCTTGTGTGGCATCACCTTTAGGTGCCGGTACACGCCGGATCATTTCTTCTAAGACATCAGCAACACCTAATCCTGTTTTAGCGGAACAGGTGGTGGCATCGGTCGCATCAATCCCAATCACATCCTCAATCTCTTTCTTAGCCGACTCTGGATCCGCAGAAGGTAAATCAATTTTGTTTAGGATTGGGATTACTTCAACACCCAATTCGGTTGCGGTGTAGCAGTTGGCAACCGTTTGCGCCTCCACCCCTTGGCTGGCATCGACAACTAATAATGCCCCTTCACACGCAGAGAGTGAACGGCTGACCTCATAAGAGAAATCCACGTGCCCTGGCGTATCAATCAAGTTGAGGTTATAGGTCTTCCCATCTTTGGCCTTGTAGCTGAGCGCAGCAGTTTGAGCCTTAATCGTGATTCCGCGCTCACGCTCAATATCCATAGAATCAAGAACCTGCTCCTCCATCTCACGATCGGACAAACCGCCGCAGAGCTGAATAATGCGATCAGCTAGGGTCGATTTACCATGGTCAATATGGGCAATGATGGAGAAATTACGGATGTGATCCATTGGCGCTATTCGATTGGGGTATTGATAAAACGCCTTGTCGCAACGCAACACAATGATGCGCTGCAATAAGATGTCTTTTCCTTATTGTACTGGGAGAGGAAAAATCAGCGCTTTTCCCTAACCTTCAAGGGAAATAACCAAAGAAAAAGGGGTGACTTGTAGTCACCCCTCCCCATCAATCAGGTACTAAGCAGGGTTTATTTCTGGGCAGGTCGAATCGGCACCACGATCGTGGCATCACCGCGACGCACGAAAATAGGGACCGCCTTACTAGGGTCAAGGGCTTTGGTGACGGACTCAAATTGCTTAATCCCGGGGATATCCGCATCCCCGATTCGAACAATTACATCCCCAGCCCGTAAGCCGGCTCTCGCTGCAGCCCCATCCCCAACGTTGGTAATTTCTACACCACCTTTACCGCCCAACTCTTTATTTTTGGCCTCGGTAAGTTCAGTAACGCTGATGCCCAAGGATTTGTTTGCCGTACCCGCTTGCGGGGCAGGGGTCTCCGACTTTCGGGCAACGGCTTTATCAGGCTCCGCATCCGCAACCACGACCGTTAAATCACGATTCGCTCCTTTACGCCAAACCCTAACTGTTGCAGAGGTACCGGGTTTAGTCTCACCAACAATGCGAGGTAGATCAGTGGACTTGTTGATATCGCGACCATTAAAACTCAAAATCACGTCACCGGCTTCAATACCACCTTTAGCAGCAGGCGCTCCAGGCTCAACATTGCGTACAAAAGCGCCGCGCGGTTTACCAAGACCTAGACTTTCAGCCACTTCTTTATTAATTTCGCCAATCGCCACACCAATTCGTCCGCGCACTAAACGCCCGGTGGTTCTCAGTTGATCAGCAACCCGGATGGCCTCATCGATTGGAATTGCAAATGAAATCCCCATATAGCCACCCGAGCGACTAAAGATTTGCGAGTTAATTCCGATCACTTGACCTGCAGTATTTAATAGTGGCCCACCAGAATTTCCTGGATTAACGGCAACATCGGTCTGAATGAACGGCAAGTAATCGCCCGTATCACGACTTTTTGCCGACACAATCCCAGCGGTCACCGTATTTTCTAGACCAAAGGGAGAGCCAATCGCAACAACCCACTCACCCACCTTCACCTTCGAGGAATCGCCAAGAGGTAATTTTGGTAAGCCCGTGGCATCAATCTTAAGAACCGCCAGATCGGTTCGCTTATCTGCGCCCAAGAGTTTTGCTTTGAACTCGCGCTTATCCGTTAAGGTGACATAAATCGTTGTTGCACCCTCAACCACGTGCGCATTGGTCATCACAATTCCATTGGAATCAATAATGAAACCCGAACCAACACCGCGCTCAATTTCTTCCGGTTGGCCCCGTCGATTACCTTGCCCTCTTGGCGTATTTGGTGCCCCTGGAAGTGGCACTCCAAAAAAGCGGCGAAAGAATTCTGCTTGCTCATCGGGTATGCCCGGGGTAGAACCTTGCGCCTGTTGATTTGAAGTTCTCTCGGTAGTGCGAATATTAACGACCGCAGGACTCGCTTTTTCAACCAGGTCCACAAAATCTGGAATCGCGACCCGTGGAGGCTGAGTATTTGTCTGAGAAGAGACCGTCGGTGAGAACGATAGGATTCCCCAGCTAAATACTGAGAAAACGAGCAATAGAATTTTTTTCATACGAAATTGAGCGTTAACTCAACCCATTAGTTGCAATACTGACAATATTAGGGCTTTTTCCCAAATATCAAGGTACCGTTGGTACCCCCAAATCCAAAATTGTTTTTAACCGCATAATCAATTTTGAGATCCCTTGCGGTATTGGCGCAATAATCAAGATCACATTCAGGGTCTTGATTAAAGATATTGATGGTGGGTGGTGATTTTTGATGGTGCAATGCAAGAACTGTAAAGACTGATTCTAGTCCGCCAGCGCCACCCAATAAATGCCCCGTCATCGATTTGGTGGAATTTACCACTACCTTTTTAGCGTGGTCACCCAATGCTGCTTTGATGGCGTCAGTCTCGTTTTTGTCGCCTAATGGTGTTGACGTACCGTGAGCATTTACATACTGAATTTGATCTGCCGTAATTCCCGCATCGCGCATTGCATTAACCATGCAACGGCGTGGGCCATCCATATTGGGCGCAGTCATGTGATAAGCGTCACCACTCATACCAAAGCCACATAACTCCGCATAAATTTTGGCGCCACGCGCTTTGGCATGCTCGTACTCCTCGAGCACCATGACGCCGGCGCCCTCACCCAAAACAAAGCCATCGCGATCTTTATCCCAAGGGCGCGAAGCGGTAGCGGGATCATCGTTACGGGTTGATAATGCTCTTGCGGCAGCAAAGCCGCCGATCCCCAATGCTGAGATTGTCGATTCGGCACCGCCGGCGATCATGACATCTGCATCGCCATATTGAATCAAGCGGGCAGCCAAACCAATGCTATGCAAGCCCGTAGTGCATGCAGTCACCGCTGCAACATTTGGGCCCTTTAGATTAAAGAGGATGCTTAAATGCCCAGAAATCATATTGATGATGGAGCCTGGGACGAAAAACGGGGAAATTCGGCGTGGTCCGCGAGAAAGCAACTCGGAATTAGTATCCTCAATCATCGGTAAACCGCCAATTCCTGAGCCGACCAGCACACCAATTCGCTCGGAATTTTGATCAGTTACCTCAAGGCCGCTATCTTTAATGGCCTGAGTGCCAGCAGCTATTCCGTAATGAATGAAGGTATCCATGTGCCGAGCCTCTTTAGCAGAGATGTACTCCTCGACATTGAAATCCTTGACCTCACCAGCAAAATGCACACTCAGCGCTGAATGATCAAACTTAGTAACCGTGGCAATGCCAGTTTTACCCGCGATCAGGTTAGCCCACGCGGATGCGACCGAATTACCAACTGGTGAAATCAGACCTAAGCCGGTGACCACCACGCGACGTGGTTGATTTGATGCGGGCACGGCTTAGCCTAGATAAGTATTAAGCCTGTCCAGCTTTCGTTTTTGCGAAATCAATCGCAAGCTGTACAGTGGTAATTTTTTCGGCTTCTTCATCTGGTATTTCAATACCAAACTCATCTTCTAAAGCCATTACCAATTCAACTGTGTCAAGAGAGTCTGCGCCAAGGTCGTTCACAAAAGAAGACTCATTTTTGATGTCTGCTTCTGGTACGCCTAACTGCTCAGCCACGATTTTCTTAACGCGTTGTTCGATGTTGTCCATTCATTCCCTCCGGGACTTGTTAAAACGAATTAAAGGATTTTATCAGTTTGTTTGTGACAGCGATAATTTAACAGGAGACTCAAGCCAGATATAGGCCACCATTGACATGCAGGGTGTTTCCGGTAATGTAGGCTGCTGCAGGCGAGGCCAAGAAAGCAACTGCCTGGGCGACATCCTCAGGGGTGCCTAAGCGAGCTAACGGAATATTGGCCTTAAGGCTATTTTGCTGATCCTCGCTCAAAGCGCGGGTCATATCGGTATCAATAAACCCGGGGGCTACACAGTTAACCGTGATATTACGGCTACCAATCTCGCGAGCTAAGGCGCGGGTCATGCCAGCGACCCCAGCTTTAGCAGCCGCATAGTTTGCCTGACCGGCATTACCCATATGACCGACAATCGATGTGATATTGATAATCCGGCCCGATCGCGCTTTCATCATGGGTCGTAATGCCGCTTGTGATAACTTAAATACCGAACTCAGATTAGTGGAAATGACATCGGACCACTCATCATCCTTCATTCGCATCGCCAATTGATCTTTGGTAATGCCTGCATTGTTAACCAAAATATCAATACGCCCAAATTGCTTGACGATATCTTCAATCATGGCTTCACAAGCAGCCCCTTGAGTAACATTCAGAACTTTGCCAACCCCCTTGTGAGTCCTTAATCGCTCGGAGATTGCATTAGCACCCGACTCGGAGGTTGCAGTGCCGATTACAGTAGCGCCGCAAGACGCCAATTCATCAGCAATCGCCTGCCCGATACCTCGAGACGCACCAGTTACTAGTGCCACTTGATTATTTAAGTCTAGATTCATAAGGATTTCGGATTTTGATTAGGTTTTTAATTGTTGCAATGCATCCATCAAGCTTGAGTCATCGATAATCGCCATTCCCTGAAGTCGATCATCAATCCGTTTTGTCAATCCTGCTAACACTTTGCCAGGGCCGCACTCCACAACCCGTGTGACACCTCGATCGGCCATCGCACGAATTGTCTCTTGCCAGCGAACCGGCTTAGCCGCTTGACGAACTAATGCATCTTTAATTAGATCTGGATTATCCAGAACCGTGACGTCCACATTGTTGATGACCGGGATACAAGGTGGATGAAATTCAATGCCCTCTAAATAGGCCTTGAGTTTTTCCGATGCAGGCTGCAGGAGCGAGGAGTGAAATGGGGCTGAGACTGGAAGCGGTAAGGCACGCTTTGCGCCAGCGGCTTTGAGAAGCTCGCAAGCCTTGCTAACTGCCTCAGTAGCACCGGCAATCACAATTTGACCTGGGGCATTGAAATTAACAGCCTCAACAACCTTTCCACTCTCCTTGCTGGCGAGAGCGCATACTTCGATCACCTGCAGATCATCAAGTCCCAAGATTGCAGCCATGCCACCTGTGCCGACTGGCACTGCTGATTGCATGGCTTGCGCCCGAAATCGCACCAAAGGGAGCGCATCTTTAAAACGAATCACGCCTGCAGCAACTAAGGCTGAATACTCTCCTAGGCTATGCCCTGCAACCACGCTAGGTTTCGGTCCACCAGAGGCCAACCAGGCTCGATAACAGGCAACTCCCGCAGTAAGCATCACTGGCTGGGTGTTCGTGGTTAAAGCTAAGGCCTCAGCGGGTCCCTCTGCAATTAACTTACTAATGTTCTCACCCAGGGCATCGGATGCCTCTTGCAAGGTGGCATGAACTTCCGTTCGCGAAGCTAACGAGTTGAGCATGCCCACTGATTGTGAGCCTTGTCCTGGGAATACAAATGCCAATGTCATATCAATTTTTTTCTCATTAATAACGCAACACCACAGCGCCCCAAGCAAAGCCACCGCCAACACCCTCAAGAAGGATGTGTTGACCGCGCTTAATTTGACCCGATCGGATACCATGGTCAAGCGCCAAGGGAATGGAGGCTGCAGAAGTGTTGCCATGCTCATTAACGGTAACAATCACTCGGTCCATGGACATTCCCATTTTGCGTGCAGTTCCTTCCATAATCCGAATATTAGCTTGGTGCGGAACAAGCCAGTCAATTTGCTCAGGCTGCATATTGGCCTTTTGCAAAACCTCGTGGGCAACCTGTTCTAACACCTTAACCGCTAATTTAAAGACGGCTTGGCCATCCATATGTAAAAAAGGAATGCCTTCAATCCCACCGCAGCTTGCCCGCCCGGGAATGCACAAGATGTCACGTTGACTGCCATCAGCATGTAAAGCACTCGCCAAGATTCCGGCCTGATCGGAGGCCTCAAGCGCAACTGCGCCCGCACCATCTCCAAACAAGACGCACGTACCGCGGTCTTTGAAGTCAAGAATTCGAGAGAATACTTCGGCCCCAATAACTAAGATCTTTTGATACATGCCAGCACGAATAAACGCATCTGCGGTGCTCAAGGCATACGAGAACCCAGCACATACCGCCTGCACATCAAAAGCAGCACAACCGTTGGTGAGACCCAGTTTGTCCTGAATCACACATGCAGTGCTTGGAAAACCACCGAGGTGATCGGGTGTGGAGGTTGCCAAAATAATTAACTCAATATCAGCGGCATTCCATTGCGCTTCCATGATGGCAAGTTGAGCTGCCTTGACCGCCAAATCACTGGTCAACTGATCAGCAGCAGCAAAATGCCTCGCCGAGATACCGCTGCGGGTTTTAATCCAATCATCACTAGACTCAACGCCCTCTTTAGCCAAACGGTCAACCAAGTCTTGATTACTTAGCCTTAATTCAGGCAAGTAACTGCCGGTCCCTGCAATCCGAGCAAATCGACCCATACTCATGCAGACCTCAACGTGAATGACTCAGCAATCTTCTCGACCATCCGATTCTTGGCGGCATCATATGCACGCTCAAGCGATACCTTAAAGGCAAAACGATCCGCTGAACCGTGGCTTTTAATTACGCACCCCTTGAGACCTAAAAGAACAGCGCCGTTGTAGCGACGATGATCCACTCGCTGGCGTACTCTCTTTAATGGTAACAAAGCAGCTAGGCCCATTAATTTGGTTAACAAGGATCGATTAAATTCTTCGCGGATCATCCCGCTCATCATTTTTGCCAAGCCTTCGCTGGCTTTTAAAACAACATTGCCTACGAAACCATCACAAACTACGATATCTGTGGTTCCTTTAAAGATATCGTTCCCTTCAACATTGCCATAAAAATGCAATTGGCTTTGGCGCAATAGCTCTGCTGTTTGTTTCACAACCTCATTACCTTTAATCACTTCTTCGCCGATATTGAGAAGGCCAATGGAAGGTTTGGGATTACCATTGACAACCCGTAACATCACATCAGCCATCTGCGCAAATTGCACAAGGTGGATTGGCTCACAGTCAGCATTTGCTCCAAGATCAAGTACGGTCGTACCCTTACCCAACTCATTCGGTATCGCAGTCGCAATCGCGGGGCGATCAATACCGTCCAAGGTTTTTAATATATACCGAGAGATTGCCATTAATGCACCCGTATTACCGGCAGAAATTACGGCATCGGCTTTACCATCACGTACCTGCTCAATAGCGACGCGCATGGAAGAATCTTTTTTACGACGCAAGGCAATCTCAATGGGGTCATCCATCAAGACAATTTCAGAGGCGCCCATAATCTGAAAGCGGCCCAGTAAATTTGGATTACAGTTACGAATCGATTGCTCAATCGCTTGGGCAGATCCAATTGCAATAACCTTGGTATCGGGGTGATCTTGCAGAAAATCGCAGCAAGCGGGGATAGTGATTCCCACTCCAAAATCCCCGCCCATAGCATCAACCGCTAGAGTGACACTCATTGAATGTGTATGAAACGTCGATTGTGTTTAAGAAAAAAGCGGCCTGAGCCGCTTCGATCAAACAATATGGAATTAGTCGTTCTTGGTTTTAACGACTTTACGACCACGGTAGTAGCCATTGGGTGATACGTGGTGACGCAAATGAGCCTCACCGGTAGTGGACTCTACTGCAATTGCAGGCGCAGTCAAAAAGTCGTGCGCACGGTGCATGCCACGTTTGGAAGGGGATTTTTTATTCTGTTGGACGGCCATAATGAACTCCTAAGCAAGGCGCAATTCTAGCATAGAAAGTGGTGAAAACCCGCATTCCTCAACAAAACGATGATTATTTCTTGAGGTTTTTCAATACCTTAAAGGGATTTGGCTTTTCCGAGTCCGCTTCCAATGGCCTCAATTGGCACTGACCGACCGGGTGTTTTGGGGCATGAGGCAGTTCTAGCAAAATCTCATCTTCAATCGCTTCAAGCAAATTAAAGTGGGTTGAGGCGACCATTGCCTCCTCATCATCTCGATCGAGGGGGAATTCATCTGCCTCACCATCCGTTTTCAAAAAAACATAGGTCTTATGGATCTCCAGCTCCAAACCGAGGGGGTCTAGACACCGTTGACAGGCAATTGCCATTCGCCCCCGAATCTTTACCCCCATTAAGGGCCGATCGTCCTGGTGCCAGCTAAGAATTTGGCAATCAAATCCATCCTCTGGATTTACTGAGGCAGCCTCTGCTGAAAGTCTCGGAAAATTAGCAAGCTGGATAAATCCCTCGCCTTCATAGGAGACAGGCGCTAACATATCGACTCTAAGCAATGAACTAGGGCTGATTTCCAGAGTTTGGATGGGGTAAGGCGAATTGTGTGTCATCCGATCAGCGATTTGTAATTCATTCAAATAATTGACATTATCAAACATCACTTCGTCATTAATGTTACCGACTTTTAACCTCATTCTCGCCTCAAGTTCGCCTTACCGAAAACAGCTACTCCAAAGACTCGGGCTACCATTTATAACGCTTGCGCCTAATCTTGACGAATCTCCACTACCTGGCGAGAGTCCCAAAGATCTCACGCTGCGACTTGCGCAAGCAAAGGCACAGGCGATCGCTGTATTGCATCCAACTGCTTGGGTAATCGGCTCTGATCAAAGCGCCGATTTGAGTGGCCGCATCATTGGCAAACCAGGCACGCATGCGGCCGCCCTAGCGCAACTTAAACAAATGCAGGATCAAGTGGTTGTTTTTCATACATCGCTTTGCCTGATCGGTCAGAATTTTTGCCAAACAATCCATGTCCCAACTACTGTTCAATTTCGCAATTTACCCGAACAAGTTTTAGATCAATACCTCCGCCTTGAGAAACCCTATGACTGCGCTGGTAGCGCCAAATCGGAAGGGATGGGGATCATTCTGCTAGAAAAGATTGAAAGTGAGGACCCAACCGCACTGATTGGCTTACCTTTGATTGCCTTGACAAGCCTATTTCATCAAGCGGGCATTCCTTTGCCAGCTCCTCAAAATTCTTAATTGCATGCAAATTGGTAACTTGTACTTAGTGCCCAATACCTTGGGTAGTGATAATCGGGTTACACAACTCCCTCATGTAATCCCTGTTGAGAACCTGCGCCAGATTGCCAAGCTTAAATACTGGATTGTGGAAGATGCGAAGACGAGTCGCGCATTTTTAAATGCCGTTCATGAAATCGAGTCACTTCACCATTCCTTACAAGACATGGTCATGCAAGAGTGGCGCGGCCCAGACCGCAAACATCCCTTGAGCCAAAAACCACAAGATTTGCTTGCCCCACTTCGAGCGGGGCATGATGTGGGCCTGCTCTCAGAGGCAGGTGTCCCAGGGGTGGCTGACCCTGGGGCAGAGATCGTCCAAATCGCACATCAGTGGGGAGCCAAAGTCATCCCATTAGTAGGCCCCAGCTCGATCTTGCTAGGACTCATGGCAAGCGGTCTCAATGGTCAATTCTTTCGATTCAACGGCTATCTTCCTGTCGACACAGCGCAGCGCTCAAAAAAGTTAAAAGAGCTAGAGGAGACTTCGAGACGTCATGGTGAGACCCAAATTTGGATTGAGACCCCCTATCGAAACAGCGCAATGCTGCAAAGCTGCTTGGATTCGCTATCGGCACAAACTCAACTCTGTTTAGCGATCGATCTCACATTAAAGAGTGAATGGGTGTGGACAGGATCAATCGAGTCTTGGCGCAAGCGATATAGCGAAGCAGACGCCATCTCTGAGTTAGTCAAGAACAAACCGACTATTTATCTAATGCTTGCTTAACGCATTTCCGCACTTCGCGTTAAGGCTTTACTGATCGCCGCGCCCGTTTCCGCTCCAAATCGCTTAGCAACGCGCTCAGCAAAGTTCTCTTTTAAGGTGTACTCCACCACATCGGGGGTTTTTAAAATATCACGTGCGACGGAATCAACCGTTCCATAGCCGTCGACTAACCCCAATTGCACTGCCTGCTCACCATTCCAAACGCGACCCGAAAAAATATCGGGGTCATTCTTTAAGCGCTCGCCACGACCCTCTTTCACAACAGTAATAAATTGCTGATGGATTTCATCGAGCATTTTTTTGACCATCTCGACTTGCTTCGGGTTTTCTTTTGAAAACGGATCTAACATACCCTTGTCCGAGCCCGCTGTGATCAAGCGTCGCGAGATCCCCATCTTATCCATGAGTCCGGTAAATCCAAAGCCGCCCATGATGACTCCAATCGAACCAACGATGCTAGCTTTGTCGACCAAAATCTTGTCTCCAGCAACTGCCACGTAATACCCACCAGAGGCACACACATCCTCAACTACAACATAAAAGGGCTTCTCTGGATGTAAACCACGCAACCGTTTTATCTCATCATTAATCATGCCGGCTTGCACGGGAGAGCCCCCTGGACTATTGATACGAAGTACTACCCCGGTAGCTTCTTTGCTTTCAAATGCGGCACTTAATGCTGAATTAATATCCAATGCATTTGCAACCGAATTAGGTGAGATTTCACCTTCAATACTAACAAGTGCAGTATGTTTGCCACTGCTTCCGCTTCCTGGTAAACCGAGATCAAAAATTTGTGTAATTAACCCCACCAAAACAATTAAGGTCAAAATGCGTAGAATGGCTCGCCAACGTCTGGCCTTTCGATTTTCTTTTAAGTTTTCGAGAAGCAAATGCTCGAGTGCGCTTCGCTCCCATTGCGCATTTGCATTAGACGACTCAGGATTTTGATTCATAAACTTAACTCGCTTTACTTGATTCAGCAGGAACTTGGGAATTTTGATACAAATTTTGCATTAACCAATTTCCTAAAACCTCTACATTATCTAAGCAAGCCAAAGAATTTGCTGACCGTAATGCATCCGCTGGATGAGCGCCATACGTAACTGCGATAGCATCAACACCAGCCGCCTGCGCCATTTGAAGATCGTGCGTAGTATCCCCAATCATGAGCATTTTGCGCACTGGGACCCCAAGACGATCCGACAAGTCCAACAACATGCCTGGGTGAGGCTTAGCGAAGGATTCATCTGCAGTTCGGGTGCCATGAAATACATGTTCTAACCGATGATGAATCAATGATCGATCGAGTCCCCGCCGAGGCTTACCAGTTGCCACCCCCAACATAAAACCTTGATTTCTTAAGTTTTCAAGTAGGTCGCGCATACCCTGAAAAAGATCCAACTCATGATCTTTTGCCAAATAGTGATAGCGAAAGCGATCAACAAGCGTTGGAAAATGCTTAGGGTCAATCGTCGGCACCACACGCCGTAAGGAATCATGGATTCCTAAACCGATCACATAACTTGCAATTGAGTCCTCGGGGACTGGAAAATCAAGATCTCGACAGGCTTGCTGAATGCACTGAACAATCGTTGGCGTGGAATCCATAATTGTGCCATCCCAATCCCATACGATTAACTCATAGCGACGTTCATTTGTCTTCAATCGATTTCTTTCGGTTGTAAGGTTTTAGCCAAAAAACGACTGTCCCATTGCGCGAGAAAATCATGAAATCGTTTTGGCAGATTAGTTTCAATTCGTATTTTCTCTGAAGTTTTGGGATGCGAAAAGACTGCAAGATGTGCATGGAGAAAAAGGTGCTTAACCTTCAACTGCTTATCGCCCGATTCCAATCCATATTTATCGTCGCCCAATATTGGATGTCCAATTTTTTGTAAATGCACACGAATTTGATGGGTTCGCCCGGTTTTGAGCTGGGCTTCGACCAAGGTAAAGCAGGCGCTGTCATGCTGAACAATCTCGGTTACCCGAATATTGGTGTGACTTGGCTGACCTTTTGGATCAACGCGAACCCGACGCTCACCGTTCTCTAATACATATTTCAGCAGGGGAAACTTTAACTGCTTCGTTCCAGTGATCGCGTCCATTGCGCCATGAGCAATTAATCGATAGCGTTTATCGGTTAACCCCTCCCGAATCTGTCGATGCATTTCCAGCAAAGCGCTGCGCTTTTTTGCCATGATCAAGATTCCAGAAGTATCTCGGTCTAAGCGATGAACCAGTTCCAAAAATGCATTCTCTGGCCTTGCCTTACGAAATAACTCGATGGCACCTAACTGAACACCTGAACCCCCATGGACCGCCAGCCCAGAGGGCTTATCAATCACCAGTAAATACTCATCCTCAAACAAAATAGGGATATCCGTTGCTAGGGTTTTGGCCTGAGCCTCCGAAATTACGCGGTCTAATTTTTTTGGTTCGGCTAAGCGGGTAGGGGGTAGACGAACGACATCGCCCTCAACTAAGCGTGAGCTTGGCAGCGCCCTCTTTTTATTGATCCGCACTTCGCCCGACCGAATAATTCGGTAAATATGGCTTTTTGGAACCCCTTTAGCCCATCGGAGTAAGTAATTATCAAGTCGTTGACCAGCAAAATCAGGGCCGACGGTTTCCAAAATAGCTGCCAAAACCTTGGTTTTAGGGGCTTCCTTGCCAGTATTACGTGGCTTTGAGGGAGGAGTCGTGGTTTTATTCATCGGATCGTTCCCATTGTCGACCGTTTTGTGCCCTATAATCAAGGCTCTAAGTCATTGATGACTAAGAATTTGAATTCCGGAGCTTGGAGTCGCCCATGAATAGACTCCCGGGGTTGCCCCTCTCCCGTTTTAATGAGGCGCAAGGGTTGGCGTGATATTTGCCGCGACCCCCGAAAGCAGATGACCGTTTTTTAAACGAGCGCCTACATTGAGAACTAAAGGAGATCTCTGTGGCGAGCGTTCATGTGAGACCTAAGCCAATCTAATTGGTATTTTTCCTTTTTAGGAATTTTGTTTGTCTCACTTCAGCACTCTGGGTTTTTCCTCAGAGCTTGCCAGTCATCCACTTCGCGTCGCTCAAGTCCGCCTCCTGTTTAGGAGAGTGTTATGAAGCGCATGTTATTCAATGCAACGCAACAAGAAGAGTTGCGAGTTGCCATCGTTGATGGTCAAAAATTAATCGATATCGATATTGAGACTGCCGGGCGTGAACAGCGTAAAGGCAATATTTATAAAGGTGTCATTACCCGAATCGAGCCATCCCTAGAAGCCTGCTTCGTTAACTATGGTGAAGAACGACATGGTTTTTTACCCTTTAAGGAAGTAGCTAGAACCTACTTTAAGGATGGTATTGATGTCCGTAATGCCTCCATCAAGGATGCTTTACGCGAAGGTCAAGAAATCATTGTTCAGGTTGAAAAGGAAGAGCGCGGTCAAAAAGGCGCTGCCCTAACCTCTTTTATTTCCCTGGCAGGTCGTTATTTAGTGTTAATGCCAAACAATCCGCGCGGAGGTGGTGTATCGCGCCGGATTGAAGGCGAAGATCGCCAAGAGTTACGTGAAGCCATGGCGCAACTTGAGGTACCCGATGGAATGAGCATTATTGCCAGAACTGCAGGTATCGGTCGAGATGCTACTGAACTGCAGTGGGATCTCAATTACCTCATGCAATTGTGGAAAGCGATTGATGAGGCAGCCAAAGGAAACTCCGCACCCTTACTCATTTATTTAGAGTCGAGTCTTGTGATCCGCGCCATTCGCGATTACTTCCAGCCCGATATTGGCGAGATTCTGATTGATACCGATGACATTTATGAGCAAGCTCAGGCATTTATGTCAGTAGTAATGCCAGACAACTTGCCTCGGGTGAAGCGCTATCAGGATGATGTGCCCCTCTTCTCACGCTTCCAAATTGAGCATCAAATTGAAACAGCCTATTCCAGAACGGTTCCACTACCATCTGGCGGTGCAATCGTAATCGATCACACGGAGGCCTTGGTATCGGTAGACGTGAACTCGGCACGCGCAACGCGTGGATCGGATATTGAAGAGACTGCAACCCGAACCAATCTCGAGGCGGCTGATGAAATTGCAAGGCAAATGCGCCTTCGTGACCTTGGTGGCTTGATCGTAATTGACTTCATTGATATGGAGTCATCAAAGAGTCAACGGGATGTTGAAAATCGCTTACGCGATGCCTTACGCCATGATCGCGCCCGCGTACAAATGGGTAAGATTTCTAAGTTTGGTTTGATGGAGCTCTCGCGTCAGCGTTTGCGTCCAGCTCTATCAGAAGGTAGTCACGTTACTTGCCCACGATGCAATGGAACGGGCCATATTCGCGATACCGAATCTTCCGCGCTACAAGTCCTGCGAATTATTCAGGAAGAGGCCATGAAGGAGAATACGGCTGCAATTCACTGCCAAGTACCCGTTGAAGTTGTTGCCTTCTTGCTTAATGAAAAACGTGCTGAAGTAATCAAGATTGAGACGCGCTTTAAGGTCCATATTTTGATGATCCCCAATAAGCATCTTGAGACCCCTCACTACAAACTAGAACGCCTTCGCCATGATGATCCGCGCCTAGACGAGCAAAAACTTAGCTATGTCATGGTGGAAGAAGCCTCACGCGAACTGGAAACGGATGCTGTCATCGGCCGTAAAAACGAAGAAGTACGAGCTCGTCCCGAGGCAGCAGTCAAAGGTATCACCCCCAGTCAACCGGCACCCGCAGCATCACCGCGTCCAGTCCGTGATTCCAAATCGAATTCATCCGCTCCCGAATCAAGTGGGTTCTTAGGGTTTATCAAAAAATTATTTTCATCGAGTAACCCACCGGCAGCCCCGGAGACCAAACCAAATCCGCGTTCTGATTATCGGGGGCAAAATGGCGATCGCAATCGCAACAGGGGTCGCAATCGCAATGAGCGTAATCAACGCGGTGACTCGTCTGAGCGAATTGAGAAAACAATTGAGCCAACTGAAGCCGCAGCAAATCGCCCACCGCGCCCAGAGGGTCGAAATCGTAACCGTGGCGAACGACAAAATAATCAAGAGAAAGTAGAAATTGCTAACCCGGCACCGCAAGTGGTGGGTGCAAATGATGAATCTGAGGGTTCCGGAGATGAACGCCGCCGTGGTCGCAACCGCCGAGGTCGAGGTCGTAACCGTGGCGAACGAGCCGAACGCCATGAAACCAGTGGCTCAGCAATGAATTCAGAATCCAATCCAGGCTTTCCGATGGGCCTCGGTGGTCGCTCCGCCAGTGTGCCTCTAACTCGCATTGTGAGCACCTTTCGAGAGTCAACCGGGGGGCGGCGCCCCAATCAACGAAGGGAACGGCGCGAAGAAATAGCTACGCCAGTTATTGAAACCTTCGCAGCGCCCACCATCAATCTTGAGGCAGTTGCTGCACCCTCCCTACCTGAGCTACCTAGAGTCGCATTCACACCCCTAGCCGAAGAGCCGCTCAAGGATGTGGTGCAAGGAGCAGGGATGGTTTGGGTGGGAACGGATCAATCGAAATTGGCAGAAGTTCAAACCCAGATTCAGGCAGAAAGCCCAGCACCCCGTGTTCCGCGAGTACCTAAATCTCCTGCTAGCCTTCCAACTGGCCCGATGGTGCTCGTTGAGACGGGCGGACAAGAAAAAACCATCGATAAAACGGTTTAGTCGTTTAAGGCCATAATGTGAATTATGGTGAAGCCTGTCATTCCAATACGCAAAGAGACCCCCAGGGGTCCTTTGCCGTTGATCCCAAACACGCTAAGTGCGGTCCACGGTCGTACCCTTGATCGTCGTCAACGCCCATTGCGTGATCTACGCATCTCCGTTACCGATCGGTGTAATTTTCGGTGTACCTACTGTATGCCCAAAGAAGTATTCGATCAGAATTACCCGTATCTCGCGCAATCTGAATTATTAAGTTTTGAAGAGATTCATCGCTTAACCACCATTTTTGTCTCTCTCGGTATTGAAAAGATTCGCTTAACGGGCGGCGAACCTTTACTTCGCAAAAATCTAGAGACCTTAATTTCCATGCTTGCCAAGATTCGAACGCCACAAAATCAGATGCTGGACTTAACTTTGACGACCAATGGCAGTCTTTTGAGTAAAAAAGCAGCGCTCTTAAAAGAGGCGGGTTTGCAACGACTGACAGTTAGCTTAGATGCACTTGATGATGCCGTCTTCAAAGCCATGAATGACGTCGACTATCCAGTGCGTGATGTGCTCGATGGAATTGAGGCGGCCCAAAGGGCGGGCTTTCAGGGAATTAAAGTCAATATGGTGGTCAAAAAAGGAGTGAATGATCACGAGATCTTGCCCATGGCAAAGTATTTCCGAAATCGCGGTATAACCCTTCGTTTCATTGAATTCATGGATGTTGGCTCCTCGAATGGCTGGAATCTTGATCAAGTTTTGCCATCCGCCGAAGTCATTGCCAAAATTTCTGAACAGTTCCCACTTGAGCAACTCGACCCAAACTACAGCGGCGAAGTCGCTCAACGTTGGCGTTATCAGGATGGCACCGGCGAAATTGGTGTGATATCCAGCGTTACCCAAGCGTTCTGTCATGAATGCTCGCGTGCCCGCCTGTCGACTGATGGTCAGCTATTCTTATGTTTATTTGCGACCGAAGGGTTTGATTTCAAAACCCTCATTCGATCCGGTCGCTCCGATCTTGAAATTGCAAACGCAGTGATGCAAACCTGGTCAAACCGTGAAGATCGCTACTCTGAAATCAGACACCTGCACACGAAAGATTTAGAACGCAAACAACGTAAAGTTGAAATGTCCTATATTGGTGGTTAAGGTCTGCGGATGATTGCGCGTTCCGAAATCACCGGCCTACTGCTTGCAGGTGGTCGCGCCTTACGAATGGGTGGAATCGATAAGGGACTTATACCGTTTCAAGGCAAACCCTTAATCGAACATGCGATCAACCGCCTTGGTCCACAAGTCGCAAATTTAGTAATTAATGCTAATCGCAATCAGACTGTCTATTCACAATATGGCTATCCTATCGTAGCCGATGAAAATCAAGACTATGCGGGCCCATTGGCAGGCTATCTGGCAGGCCTAAAAGTGTGCAACACGCCTTATTTGATGACTGCGCCCTGCGATTCTCCGTTGTTCCCCACCGATTTAGTGGAAGTGCTTGCCCATACCCTTAAGAAGCAAGGGTCTCATATTGCATATGCATCGAGCCAAGATCCATCGGGGAAGATTTGGGCGCAACCGGTCTTTTGCCTGATGAAGCGAGAGGTAGTTGATTCCTTGGAACAATTTTTAGCCGATGGGCAACGCAAAATTGATCGGTGGTTTGCATCTCAGAATGCATGTACAACTGTCTTTCAAAATGAATCTGCATTTGCCAATGCCAATACTCCGGACGAACTTGCTCAACTCGAAAAATTTACCAATTAAAACAATGGAAACTAAAAAAGCAAACCAAGAGTTCCAGTCAGATTTTTTATCTGTACCTGAAGCGCGGCAAGCAATTGCTGACTTAATCGCTTCCAGTTACGAATCTTTGGCAATCCATCTCAGAAAAGAGACTTTACCTCTCCACCAATGCCTCGGCCGTATTTTAGCGGTCGATGTTTTATCACCCATTGATGTACCGGCCCACGATAACTCTGCCATGGATGGGTATGCATTTGATGGTCGTGAACTGCGCGATGATCGCCAGAATATTGAATTAACCGTCATCGGAACTTTACACGCCGGAGAAACAGAATCATTGAACGTTAAACCGGGTCAATGCATCAAAATCATGACGGGTGCCTTGATGCCCGCAACTTGCAATACGGTTGTCCCGCAGGAATTTACGAAGACCCATAGTAATGGTTTGGTGAGCTTTTCAAATGGGGTCGTCCGTGCCGGCGAGAATCGTCGCTTACGGGGCGAAGATTTGCAGTCTGGTAAAGCGGCGATTTCGCAAGGGCGAATTTTACGACCGGCTGACATCGGTCTTATGGCATCCCTGGGCATTCGTGAGCTCGATGTCTATCAACGTATCAAGGTCGCAATCCTCTCTTCTGGTAATGAGCTCTGCGACATCCATGAATCCTTAGAGCCTGGCAAGATTTATGACAGTAACCGCTATAGTCTTCGGGCATGCATCGAGCGGTTAGGCATGGAGGTGATGGATTGCGGCATCGTGCGAGATAACCCCGATGATCTTCGCAAAGCTTTCATTACGGCCGCTCAAATGGCCGATGTCATCATCTCCTCTGGTGGGGTTTCGGTTGGAGAGGCGGATTTCACCAAGCAAATGATGGAAGAGCTAGGTGAAGTTGGATTCTGGAAAATTGCCATGCGCCCAGGTCGACCCATGGCATTTGGTAGCCTAAAGCCAGATTCAAATCGGCCAACGTCCACCGTATTTTTTGGCTTGCCTGGTAACCCCGTAGCGGTGATGGTGACCTTTTATCAGTTTGTCCGCAATGCGCTGTTGCAGCTCAATGGCGCCAAGCAAGTTGAGATTCCATTAATCCCAGTCCGATCAGCCCAAGGAATTCGAAAGAAATCTGGGCGTACGGAGTTTCAGCGGGGGATTGTCTTTCAAGATCCCGAGGGTCAATGGGTCGTTAAAACAACGGGTAGCCAAGGTGCTGGGATTTTGCGCTCCATGAGTGAGGCCAATTGTTTTATCGTTCTTCACCATGACCAAGGAAATGTTGAGCCGGGCGATTGGGTAGACGTGGAGATTTTTGATGGACTGCTTTAAGATGACGGGATCATGAAATTTACTAAAAAAGAAATTGTATTTTTAGATCCCATGCACACTGCCAAAACCTTAGTGTTGGTTTACCTGTGCTTCTCCGTCCCAATCGTACTGTTGGCTCTGTTTGTTGCCTTTATTCGAGACGGCTCCATTCCTGGGTTTACAGTCATTTCTGCCCTTGTACTTAATGCCATCCTGGGCTTTGGGCTCTTATGGATTGCCTGTAAAGTCTATAACTGGGTTGCAGAAAAATTTGGCGGTATTGAACTTGCCCTTAAAGAACTTCCCGAAGAGACGGACGATATTCAGCAGTAAAGCTTGGCAAAATTAGTTCTTCCACAATTCGGTATTGATCAAGCTTGGTGGGCGCTTTCCTTCAAGAGCAGCATTTAAATTATCGATGGCCAAAGCAACCATGGCGCGCCGAGTTTTTTCTGTGGCACTCGCAATATGCGGTGCCAATACTACGTTACTCAATTTAAGTAACTCCGGATGAACCTTGGGTTCACCTTCATAAACATCGAGACCTGCAGCAAAAATTGTTTTTGCTTTTAACGCAGCCGCTAAAGCTGCGTCATCGACAATACCGCCACGTGCGATATTGACCAATGTAGCAGTCGGTTTCATCAGCGCAATTTCCTTAGCGCCAATCAAGTGATGGCTTTCTGCAGAATAAGGCACCACCAAAACGACATGATCAGCTTCGCGCAGTAAGGTTTCTTTATCAACATACCTTGCACCACATGCTTTCTCGTCGGTCCCACTTAAGCGCTTGCGGTTGTGGTACATCACTTTCATCCCAAAGCCTAAAGCGCGCTTCGCAATCCCTTGGCCAATTCGGCCCATACCAATAATGCCCAAGGTGGTGTGATGCAAGTCCATACCTAGTGGGTTGTAAACGATGGACATCTTGTCCCATTGGCCATTCCGAATCCAATGCTCTGACTCCGTAATTCGTCGGGCTGTCGCCATTAAAAGTGCAAAGCCAAAGTCGGCCGTTGTATCCGTTAACACATCCGGGGTATTGGTAGCCATTACCCCAGCTGCGGTCATTGCAGGCACATCAAAATTGTTATAGCCAACAGAAATATTAGCCACAATCTTTAGGTCTTTCGCATCAGAGAGGGTGTTGCGATCAATTCGCTCACTCCCAAATACTAAGGCTCCCTTGACTTCGGCAAGATGCTTGCGTAATTGCTCTGGAGAAAAAATGTCATCCGCCTGATTCGATTGAACCTCAAATTTCTCCTCCAATTGTGCTAAGGCATCTGGAAAAATGGCACGGGCAACGAGGATTTTGGGTTTGGTTGTCATGGCTCTGAATAAGGGTGTGATATCGGTAGAATCAAGACTTTACACCATTTGGGATAAAATCCAATGGTTGATTATTTTTGTCTTTATGATCGTATTTCTTCCTCAGAGTGAGCTATGACCTACGTTGTCACTGAATCCTGTATTCGTTGCAAATACACCGATTGCGTTGATGTATGCCCTGTTGACTGTTTCCGTGAAGGTCCTAATTTCTTAGCAATTGATCCGGATGAATGCATTGATTGTGCGGTATGTGTTCCGGAATGCCCCGTCAATGCAATTTATGCAGAAGATGATGTGCCGGGTGATCAGCAAAACTTTATTGCAATCAATCTTGAGCTCGCTAAGCAATGGCCCAGTATCACAAAATCCAAGGCGCCTCTTGCTGATGCGGATGATTGGAAAGATGTCAAAAGTAAGCTCGAGCATCTCGAAAAATAATGCCTTGCCTGCATTGACTTAATTTCGCATGCGCCAATTTCATCAACTCATGCACCATGTCCTCGAACATGGCGCCCAAAAATCGGATCGTACTGGAACCGGAACTTTATCGGTTTTTGGTTATCAGATGCGCTTTGATCTCGCAGAGGGCTTCCCGCTAGTGACCACGAAGAAGCTTCACCTAAAGTCGATTATTTATGAGCTCCTCTGGTTTCTGAGCGGCAATACCAATAATCAATGGCTCAAAGAACGTGGGGTATCCATTTGGGATGAATGGGCCGCTCCAAATGGAGACCTTGGGCCAGTGTATGGTTATCAATGGCGATCCTGGCCTGCGCCCAATGGCGAGCATATCGATCAAATCAAAGAAATTATCCATACGATCAAAACAAATCCGGATTCCCGCCGAATTATTGTCTCGGCCTGGAATGTCGCTGATATTCCAAAAATGGCGCTGGCGCCCTGCCATGCCTTCTTTCAGTTTTACGTGGCTAATGGAAAACTCTCCTGCCAACTCTATCAGCGCAGTGCCGATATTTTTTTGGGCGTTCCATTTAATATTGCTAGTTACGCTTTACTAACGCACATGGTTGCTGAGCAATGCAATCTTCAACCCGGCGAATTTATTTGGACTGGCGGTGATTGTCATTTGTACAGCAATCACTTAGAGCAAGTAAAACTTCAACTCTCGCGGACACCCTACCCATTACCAAGCCTTAAAATTCATCGCAAACCTGAGTCAATCTTTGATTACCAGTTTGAAGACTTTGAAATTGTGGGGTATGAGTCCCACCCCCATATCAAAGCACCGGTTGCCGTCTAAAGTCGATTAATGACAAATCCTGCTATCTCGATGATCGTTGCGCGATCACGCAATCATGTAATTGGTAAAGATAATCAAATGCCCTGGAAGATCTCGGCTGATTTGCAATTTTTTAAGAAAGTAACCATGGGTTATCCCATTATTATGGGACGCAAAACCTGGGAATCGATTGGCAGACCATTGCCAGGAAGACGCAATATCGTCGTCAGTCGCAATTCTGACTACCAGGCAAAGGGGGCTGAGCTGGTCTTATCGCTCGATGATGCCCTGAAATCATTGCGCGAGTTTGAGCGAGTGTTTGTGATTGGTGGCCAACAATTATTTAGCCAAGCTTTTCCATTGGCAGATCAACTCTTTATTACTGAGATTGAACTTGAGGTTGAGGGTGATACCTTTTTTGAGGTTCCCGATCCACAAAATTGGGAAATTGTTGAGCGGGTTGCGGCGAGCGAAGGTGCTATTCAGTTTAGCTATGTGACCCTTAACCGAATTCATCAATAACTATTTTCCGCCAATTGTCATTGATCCGAGCAAAATAGAGCCCGTTTCTTTTGTCCCGCGAATAATCGTGTCGTCGCCCACCGCCGCAATATCCATCAACATCTCTTTGAGATTACCAGCAATAGTGATTTCTTCGACCGGGTGTTGAATTTCACCATTTTCTACCCAGTAACCAAATGCACCACGTGAGTAGTCACCCGTTACGTAATTAACGCCCTGCCCCATGAGCTCAGTCACCAATAGGCCAGTTCCCATTTCTTTCAGTAAGCCCGGTAGGCCACCTGTTGGGGTATGTTGACTGTGTAATCTCAAATGATGTGCACCACCGGCATTACCAGTAGTTTGCATTCCTAACTTACGGGCGGAATAGCTGGATAAGAAATACCCTTGAAGCTCCCCTTTGGCAACAACCGAGCGAGCCTGAGTGCGAACTCCCTCCTCGTCAAAAGGGGCGCTACCAGTTTGTCGTTTTAAATGTGGCAACTCAAATAAATCAAGATGCTTTGGCATAACCGATTTACCAAGACTGTCTAGCAAAAAACTCGAGCGTCGGTAGAGCGCAGCGCCTGACGTTGCTTGAACTAGAGATCCAATTAGTCCAACAGCAATTGGTGCCTCAAAAATTACCGGGCAACGGCGCGTACTCAGTGACTTCGCATTTAAGCGAGATAGAGCACGTTGGGCTGCATATTGGCCAATCAGACTTGGTTTAGCGAGCTCATTAGCCATCCTAGAAGTGCTATACCAATCATCGCGCTGCATGGAACTAGTCTTACCTGCTGCATTTGCAATCGGGGCGCATGAGATAAAGTGCCTTGAATATGGATAACCGCCAATAAATCCATTGCTAGTCCCCAACATAAAGTGGGCCTGATGCGCCGACACCGAAGCCCCATCGCTATTAGCAATCGCCCGATCAACGGCAAAAGCGGCCTTCTCTGCCTGCCTGGCAATGGCAATTGCTTTTTTACTATCGATTTCCCATGGATGGAATAAGTCTAAGTCAAGCGGGTGATGCTCGAGTAAATGCGGATCGGCTAATCCAGCGCAATCATCTTCTGCAGTATGTTTGGCAATATGAAACGCAGCTTGTACCGTAGTCCGCAACGACTCAGGTGAGAAGTCACTTGTACTCGCATTGCCCCGGCGCTGACCCAAGTAGACACTGACGCCCACTTGTTTATCGACGCTTTGTTCAATGGTCTCTACCGCCCCTTTTCGTACGGTCACCGATAATCCGTGGCCCTCTGAAATTTCAGCAGCGGCGTCCGTCGCGCCAATTCGCTTGGCTTCTGCCAAAATAAAGTCAATAATAATTCTGAATTGATCGTGTGAATATGCGAACATTCTCTAATGATAGCTAGAATAGAACCATGAAGCACCCGAACCCTTTTGAACGTCGTTTTCCCAACGAAGCAAAAATTGGTTTGGTCTCGATTTCAGATCGAGCCAGCCAGGGCGTCTACGTCGACGAGGGCATTCCCAGTCTGCGAAATTGGCTGTCTCGGGTCATCACCACGCCTGTTGTTTTTCATGAACGCCTGATCCCCGATGAAATCGAACATATCACCTCAAGCTTGATTGAGCTCGTTGATGAAATGGGCTGTGACCTCGTGTTAACAACGGGCGGAACCGGTCCAGCACGCCGCGATGTTACCCCCGAAGCAACCTTAGAAATTGGGACTCGCGAGATGCCTGGCTTTGGGGAGCAAATGCGTCAAATTAGTCTGCACTTTGTACCTACTGCGATTTTATCGAGGCAAGTAGCTGTCTTGCGAGAAATTGAAGGCCATAGTGCACTTATCCTCAATCTTCCCGGGCAACCCAAGTCGATTCAAGAAACTCTAGAAGGCTTAAAAGATCCTGATGGTAAGACCTTAGTTCATGGAATTTTTGCAGCGATACCCTATTGCATTGAGCTAATGGGTGGGCCATGCATCGAAACCGATGATGCCATCGTCAAAGCCTTTAGGCCCAAGAAAAAGAAGTAGTTAATCGTTTGTTGGCGCGGGCATCCGAAAGAAATGCTCGCGGTAATACTTGAGTTCCTCGATTGATTCCATAATATCGGCCAAAGCCGTGTGGGCCTGTTGCTTTTCAAAGCCTTTCACTAAATTAGGTTGCCAACGTTTTGATAATTCTTTAATGGTCGAAACATCAACGTTCCGATAATGAAAATAAGCTTCGAGCTGAGGCATGTAGCGGGCCATAAAGCGTCGATCTTGGCAAATTGAGTTACCGCACATTGGCGCAGTGTTTGCTTTCACATATTGCTTTAGGAAGGCAATGCACTGCTGCTCGACTTCGGGTTCACCTAGCGAGGAAGCCTTCACTTTATCGATAAGCCCAGACTTGCTGTGGGTTCCTTTATTCCAAGCATCCATGCCATTTAATACTTCGTCGGTTTGATGAACAACCCACACAGGCGCTGTGGCTATTACGTTTAAGTGAGCATCCGTGACGATCATTGCAATTTCTAAGATACGGTCGCTATCGGGCTTAAGGCCGGACATCTCCATATCGACCCAAACCAGAGGATCATTACCGTTAGCGGTATGCTTCATTTGTTCACTCATCTCTATAATACTTTCATGACCTTTACATTGATCTTCATTGCCGCCCTACTATTGAGCGTCGGCATGCGCCACTGGTTGGCCATGCGACAAATACGCCACGTCGCCCTCCACCGCGCTAGTGTACCGAATGAATTTGCTTCCCGAGTTTCTTTAGCCGATCATCAAAAAGCGGCTGATTACACCATTGCAAAATTACGCTTCGGACTTCTCGAAAATGCCTTTGGTGCATTCGTCTTGATCGGCTTCACTTTACTTGGCGGCTTAGAGTGGCTTAATCAAACGCTATTAAGCATGCTGGGATCAGGCATTGCTCAGCAAATGCTTCTTTTAGTTTCCTTGGCACTCATTTCGGGGATTTTAGATTTACCCTTTACCTGGAAAAAGCAATTTGGTATTGAGGCAGCGTTTGGCTTTAATCGAATGACTCCGCGCCTCTTTTGGCTTGATACCATCAAAGGAATTGCTCTTGCGGCGGCGCTTGGTCTGCCGCTACTGTGGCTGGTTCTCGAACTCATGGCCACCAGTGGCTCGTATTGGTGGCTGTGGACTTGGATCGTTTGGACACTATTTAATGCCTTGTTGCTATGGCTCTTTCCAACGGTAATTGCGCCCTTATTTAACAAATTTAAGGCGCTTGAGGATGGCCCCTTAAAAACTCAAATTGAGCAGCTCTTAAAGCGCTGTGACTTTGCGAGTCAAGGTCTTTTCGTGATGGATGGTAGCAAACGCAGTGCCCACGGTAATGCCTATTTCACCGGCATTGGTAAAGCCAAACGTATTGTCTTTTTTGACACCCTCATTGAAAAACTAGAGCCTTTAGAAGTCGAAGCGGTTTTAGCCCATGAGCTAGGTCACTTTAAACGTCAACATATTCGCAAACGCCTACTTGTCTCATTTGCCCTCAGTTTTGTAATGCTAGCCATTTTGGGATGGGTTAGCACACAACCCTGGTTCTATTTTGGCCTCGGAGTAACTCCTGACCTTGCCGGCTATAACGGCGGTCTTGCGCTCGCCCTTTTTATGTTGGTAGCGCCTGTATTTGGATTCTTTTTTACACCATTGGGAAGTCTTGCCTCGCGTAAACATGAGTACGAAGCAGATCATTTTGCCGCCCAGAAATCATCTGCAAATGCCCTCATCTCTGCTCTTGTGAAACTTTATCAAGACAATGCTTCTACCCTGACCCCGGACCCCATCTACACCGCTTTTTATAGCTCGCATCCCCCTGCTCCATTGCGGATTGCACACCTACAACGTTTTGCATGAGCAATATTCGGTAATGGGTTCATTTCGTGCCCTTCTGAGCGCTTCTTATGGCAGGCATTATTTAGCGCAACGAATTGAGGCTGATGGATCCCATGGTGGACCCTTTATTCAAGTGAGCGTCCCCGGCAAACAACACCTCGGCGCGGTCGGTGATCGGTTAATTCTTGAGGCCACATCCGCTGATCAAGCGCGCATTCTTGAGATTGAGCCTCGCAAGAATTTACTGTATCGCTCGGACGCATTCAAAAGTAAGAGTATCGCTGCGAATGTCGATCAAATATTGATTGTTTTGGCAACCGCGCCTGCATTCTCTCCAGACCTTCTCGGGCGCGCAGTGATTGCAGCCGAACTAAATCAAATCGACCTTCATATTATTTTGAACAAATGCGATCTGCAAGAAAAGCTTATGGTTGCACGTGATCAGCTTGCCCCATACAAATCGATGGGCTATGCCGTGCATGAGGTCTCTGCAAAATTTAATCCCCAATCCCTTGAAATACTTCACCCGCTCTTAAGGGGGAAGGTATCGGTTTTGGTGGGTCAATCTGGTATGGGTAAGTCAACTCTTCTCAATGCCTGGGTTCCCAATGCCGCAGCCGTAACCCAGGAATACTCTCAAAAACTAGATAGTGGCAAACACACCACGACAGCCTGTCGCTATTTTGATTTACCGGAATGGGGTCGCGATATCCATTGTTTGGGAGCGATTATTGATTCGCCAGGATTTCAGGAATTTGGCCTTGCCCATGTATCCGAAAGCCAATTGCAACATGCGTTTCGGGAGTTCAGGTCCTATTTAGGAAAATGCCGCTTTCATAATTGCAAACACGACAACGAGCCCGATTGCGCGGTTCAAGCGGCTGTCTTATCAGGTGCAATTGCGAGCGAGCGCTTAGCACTCTTTAAACAGCTGGTCTCAGACTCGAAAACAGCCGATATCCAGATCCAGGGAATCAGCCCATCCAGAGAGCGATGGTCAACATCGCTAAAACCACCATACAAACGATAAGGGCTCGCCACACAAGTCCAATTGCCGAGCGCATGGATCGCTCACTGGGCTCATGGCCAATCTCATAAACAGGTGGCTCGCCCGCCTCAGCCCTTGCTAATGCCTCATCACTGGTTGGCTCCCGTAGAGGCTCGCCCAAACGAACTCCGAGTGCGCCACTACCCGAGGCCAGTAAAACAGCTGAAAGTGGGTCCGCCCATTTACTGGTTAAGTTACGCCATGCATAAATCGCATCTTCAAAATTGCCCACGATTGCAAAACTAATTGCACTGAGGCGAACTGGCACCCAATCCAGGATGAAGAAAAAGTGTTTAGCTGCTTCTGACAGGTTCAGACCAAACGCCTCCCATCGACGACTTGCTTTATCCGCCAATCGATATAAAACGACCCCAGCAGGACCAATGGGCATAAGAAACCAGAAAAATACTCCAAACACATGGCGATGCGCTCCAACAATCGCTCGCTCCAGAGCAATCGCAATGATTTCGCTTTGAGATAAGTGAGAAGTGTCCAACTCATCCCCTACCCACTCTTGTAGCGCCTTTCGGGCTGCCAGAAGATCGTGGTTTTGAATCGCTTCGTGGACCTCAGTAAACGAATGACTAAATTGACGAAAACCGAAGAATAGATAGACGATGATGATGTTCCACGCAAACGCCAATAGTGGGCTCACAACATATGCAAGTAGATAAATCACAAACACCAATAGGGTTGGAAGACCAAAGCCAACCAAGCACGCTAGACGAGCGCCCACTGGGGTTGCGCCCTGCTCAGATTTACCACCAAACTCTTTGGCGACCCAATCGAGCCATGCGGCACTCATTCTCCGTATCCAATGCGATGCGGTAACAGGCCGGTATTGCTCGGCAATCAGTGCGAAGAGAATGGAGAAAAAGGTCATGCTTTTAATAAATGATATAGATTTCGTAACATTCCGGCTGTAGCGCCCCAAATAAAGCGATCCGCATACGGTATTGCATAAAATCGCCGTGAGCCCTCATCACTATGCCATACCCGCACCTCATGATTTGCTGGGTTCATCAGAAATGACAGAGGAACCTCAAAAATATCCGCCACCTCAAATGGGTCTGGACGATATGCCTGAGGAGGCGCGACTAAGGCAACCACAGGGGTCACCCGATAACCGGACACGGTCAAATACTCTGGCATGGTCCCAATTACATCAATATGGTCGCTGGGCAAGCCAATCTCCTCTTCGCTTTCACGCAATGCGGTAGTAATAATGGATTCATCGGCAAAGTCCTTGCGCCCACCTGGAAAACTAATTTGCCCGGCATGATCATGCAAATGCTCCGTTCGTTGCGTTAAAAGCACATGCAAACCGTTTGATTGCATCACAATTGGCAACAAAATAGCAGCCTCTGTGGTTAGCCCCTCTGCCTCCCGTTGCGCGATGATGTTACTTGCGATCACATGTCGATTTTCATCGGTAATTTCAGGAGTCCAGGCTGGTGGCGAGGCGAAGCGCTGACGCAGAACATTTGCATTGAACAGATGATCAGAAACCCGCGTTTGATCTTCACAGCGATGTGAAATTGGTACGCTGCGGGGATTGAAATGAGGTGGCGCCGCTAAGCTTTTTCTGATCGATGCAGATGAATTAACCATGCCGTCATTTTAGGTGATTTAAGAAAACAAAAAGGCGACCGAAGTCGCCTTAATGGCATGAACCAAATGAATTACTCAGCCGTTTGCTCGGCCGCTGTCTCTTTAGCGCGTGCAGTTAACTTTTCTTTAATACGTGCAGACTTACCAGAACGATCGCGCAAGTAATACAACTTAGCACGACGGACATCACCGCGACGCTTCACTTCAATGCTAGCAATCAGCGGGGAATAAGTCTGAAAAGTACGCTCGACGCCCTCACCAGATGAAATCTTTCGGACGATAAAACTGGAGTTTAGGCCTCGGTTGCGCTTAGCAATTACTACACCTTCAAAAGCCTGCGCACGTTTACGGGTCCCTTCAACAACATTCACACTAACAACCACGGTGTCGCCAGGCGCAAAACTTGGAATCGTTTTGTTGGCGGTTAGACGAGCAATTTCCTCTTGCTCAATAGTTTGAATCAAATTCATTTCAACTCCTTTGGCATCGTATTGACGTTAATCCCACACAAGTGGACTCAATAGAGGATGCAATTTAATTTTCGCCAAACCTTTAGGATTCAAGCGTCTTCAAAAACGCCTCATCCTTTGGACTTAGCAACCCATTAGCGCGCGCTTTGACGATGAGGTCTGGGCGGCGCTTGAACGTCAGCTCTAATGACTTTTGCCGACGCCAATCCGCTATTTTAGCGTGATGTCCGCCCAAAAGCACGTCAGGGACGGATTTATTTCCATAAATCTCCGGACGGGTGAAGTGGGGGTGGTCCAAAAGCCCATTCATAAAGCTATCCTGCAGAGCCGAACCTTCATCTCCCAAGGCCCCTGGAATTAAGCGAATTACAGCATCCATAAGGATCATGGCAGGTAACTCGCCCCCCGATACGACAAAATCTCCGATTGAGATCTCTAAATCGACTTTTCCATCAATAAAACGTTGATCTACTGCCTCATACCTACCGCAAATTATGGTTAATTGTCGGTAATTGAGGATATCTGTTGCTAACTTCTGGGTAAATGGCTCTCCCTGAGGGCTTAGAAGACAAACCGGTCCGCTCCCCAATCCTCGACCTACATGGGACCGGCCAACGGCCTCCAAACAAGATTCCAGGGGTTTTGCCATCATCACCATACCTGGACCCCCACCATAAGCTCGATCATCAACGGTTTTTCGGGAATCCTCCGAAAAATCTCTGATATTCCAAGTGGTTACAGAAGTTAGTTGTTGCTCACAGGCGCGTCCAGTCACGCCATACTGAGTAAGAGCGGCAAACATTTCTGGGAAGAGTGTAAGCACATCAAAATCCATTTTGGTCTTTTCCATGCCTATTGACTCCAATTTGGCTGCCAATCCACGACCACCCTACCCGATGGAAACTCGGCCGACTTTAACTGAACCGATTTAACAATCGCTGGGACAAAAGGAATCAGCTCACTACCAATCGTCATGATTGGATGGGCGCCAAATTCAGCCATATCAAGAATCGCCCCCAGATGAATTCCCTGTTCGTTGTAGACCTCGCACCCAATTAAATCAATCCAATAATAGGTATCTTGCTCAGGTGGTGGAAATGCATCTCTAGGAAGCGATACCGCCCAACCCTTAAGGGCTAATGCGGCGTCCCGATCACAAATGCCGTCCAAAAGCATCACCACATAGCCAGAGTGAATTTTTACAGATTGAACGCGATAAACGGTGGGCTTGGCTCCAGCCTCATAGCCCTGTAAATATACCTCTTTGGATGCTAGAAGAGCAACTGGATCAGGGGAGTATGGGCGGACCTTAATGTGGCCTTTGAGGCCCTGGGCATCGTAGACAATGCCTAAATCAACTAAATCAGAGGGGGATGGATGACCGCTCACCGCTCCCCCATTAATTATGGCCAAGTTTTAGGCCGCTGGATGATCCTTGATCAAACGCTTTACCGTTGGCGAAATTTGCGCACCAACACCAGACCAATACGTTAAACGGTCTTGGGATAGGCGCATTGCCTGCTCTTTTTCAGAGGCTTTAGGATTAAAGTAACCCAAGCGCTCGATGAAGTTCGAGTCACGACGATTGCGTTTGTCGGTAGCAACGATGCTGTAAAAAGGGCGCTTTTTAGAGCCGCCGCGGGCAAGTCGAATAACGACCATAGGTATTTCCTTAAAATCAAATGATTACAAAATGGTTGACCAAATCGTCTTTGCTCCAAAGGGCCTAAATGACCAACAAGAGTGACGATTACAGAAAACCTCATATTCTAGACGAAATGCCCATAAAACTCCATCATTCCATGAAAGATTATTGACCGTGACCAAAAAAAATACATATAGATCAATAGGTTACAAAGAAAACTCGGTTCCTCGGGTTTTACAAGGCAAAAGGCAGCTGATGGGTATCGTTACCCTAGCGCCATTTTTTTTAATCGGTTGTGCCAATTTGGTCCCACCATGTCCTGGAAAAACAACCCCGCCCTACTCCGAATTGGTGGGCACGCAATGGGAACTCAATCGCTGGAATATGGCGCCTAACACCATGGGTGAAGTTCGTCTTCGATCGATGCCTAGCGATGGTGGTCAAAAAATTAGCTTGCAATTTAGTCAAGGCCGAGCAAGTGGCTATAGTGGCTGCAATCGCTTTAGTGCGCAAATCATAGAAGACTCGCGGGGATTTCAGATTGAACAAATTGCTACGACTCGTATGGCCTGCGCCTCCAATCGTGACGAGATTGAACGCGAATTCTTGTATCTATTGAGGGATTACCGAAGCATTGCACGCGATGGCAATTATTTACTTATCATTGGTACCAACCGCGAGGTGTTAGGTTTTAACTTAATCCAACGAACTAATCCATGAGCACTCCATTTCGGTCTAAGTTAATATTTTCTGCACTGGGGCTCTTTCTTCCTGGTACTGGATTCAATTGCTTTTATTTACTCGGTATCAAAAGTTTTTGGGGTTGGATTCAGCTTACGTCTCTAATTGCTGGGATTCTAGGGTTTTTGCTTTTAAACACAAGCCCGGAGTCCTCTGCAGCAGCTTGGGTTTTAATTGTTCTTGGATTTATTGCCTTAGAAGCGAGTTGGTTAAGCACGATTGTGTTTGGCTTGCGTCCCGATGAAAAATGGGATGCGCAATTCAACGCGTCATTTCAAGGGAAACAAAAAACGGAGTCTGGCTGGCCAGTAGTGATTTGTGTAATCCTATCACTAGTGATTGGTGCAGGAGCGATGATGAGCTTTCTAGCAATTGGTTTTGAGCAATTTTTTATCTACCAGATTGAGGAAGCTAAAAAGCTGAGTCAATAAGATGGCATTAGATTGAGTTAGTTAACTCGGGTACTAAGGTAAAAAGGTCGCCAACTAAGCCATAGTCTGCGACCCCAAAGATTGGTGCGTCTGGATCTTTATTAATCGCCACAATTACTTTAGAGTCTTTCATCCCAGCGAGATGTTGGATTGCTCCCGAGATCCCCACTGCAATATATAGCTGTGGGGCCACAATTTTCCCAGTTTGACCTACTTGATAATCATTGGGAACATAGCCTGCATCCACTGCAGCACGCGAAGCACCGAGAGCGGCGCCAAGCTTATCGGCCAATGGCTCAATTAACTCTTTATATTTCTCGGCAGAGCCAAGTCCTCGGCCTCCAGAAACAATAATTTTGGCAGCCGCCAGTTCGGGACGATCCGATTTAGTTAACTCACGACCAATGAATTGACTCGCAGCAAATGGTTCTGAGGTAGCAATTGATTCGATTGAACACGATCCGCCAGTATTCGCAGGATCAAAATTAGTCGTTCGAACCGTAATTACCTTTTTGGAGTCAATCGTTTGTACCGTCGCAATTGCATTACCTGCATAAATGGGGCGCTCAAACTGATCGGGCGACACAACCTTAGTAATATCGGAGAGCTGTGCAACGTCAAGCTTTGCCGCAACCCGTGGCATCACGCTCTTACCATGGGCCGTAGCGGGCGCTAGGAAGTAATCGTAGTTAGAGGCTAGTGCAAGAATTTGCTCGGCAACTACTTCCGGTAACTGATTCGCAAAATGCGGTGCATTCGCATAGATAACCTTACGAACTCCCTCTATCTTGCTAGCCTCTTGTGCGATCGCGTCGATATCATGGCCAACTAGTAAAACATCCACTTCATTGGTGCACTGCTTAGCAGCGCTTACCGAGTGATGCGTAGCCATTTTTAATGAATGCTGATCATGCTCAGCGAGAACCAGTGCAGCCATTACAGTACCTTTGCTTCGTTTTTTAGTTTATCGATCAAGGTTGCAACATCAGCCACTTTGATCCCTGCGGAGCGTTTAGGTGGCTCCTCGACCCGAATTGTTTTCAACCGTGGCGTGATATCGATACCGAGTTCATCAGGCTTCACTAAATCCAACTGCTTTTTCTTGGCTTTCATAATATTGGGCAGGGTGACATAGCGCGGCTCGTTTAGACGAAGATCGGTTGTGATCACGGCAGGCAAAGTGACTGCAACGGTCTCAAGACCGCCATCAACCTCACGCGTGACCGATGCCTGGCCATTACTAATTGTTACTTTAGAGGCAAATGTTGCCTGCGGAAGATTGAGCAAAGCGGCCACCATTTGCCCCGTTTGGTTACTGTCATCATCAATTGCTTGCTTACCCATAATGATGAGTTGCGGCTGTTCTTTGATATAGATTGCTTGAAGTAATTTGGCAACTGCCAAGGGCTGCAATTCGATCTCGGTCTCACATAAGATAGCTCGGTCTGCGCCAATCGCCAAAGCCGTTCTTAACGTCTCTTGACACGCTTGAGAGCCTGCTGAAAAGGCAATAATTTCTGTAGCAAGGCCTGCTTCCTTTAGACGCACCGCCTCTTCAACAGCAATTTCATCAAAGGGGTTCATGCTCATCTTGACGTTCGCAATATCCACTCCGGATTGATCCGACTTTACGCGAACCTTAACGTTGTAATCGACGACTCGCTTAACTGCGACCAAAATCTTCATAAAAGACGACCTTTATGCTTACCCAAATCGTTATTTTATCGTGATTTAGACTAGATCTCGGCTAAAGTTTTCAAATGAGCAGCCACACTGCGACCTAATGCCGAGAGGTTATATCCACCCTCAAGGCAACTCACAATCTTGCCCTCACAATACTGATTGGCAATCTCCATCAACTGCTTAGTCATCCAAACATAATCATCTTCAACCAGGCCCATTTGACCTAAATCATCTTCACGGTGGGCATCAAAACCCGCTGAAATAATAATCAATTGGGGCTTAAATTCATGAAGACGTGGTATCCAGGTTTGACTAATCATTTCGCGCACAACCTTGCCGTTGGTGCTTGCTGGTAAGGGCACATTAACCATATTGTCTCCGCCATCAAGACCGCTATATGGATAGAAGGGGTGCTGAAAAAAACTGCACATCAGTACATGAGGATCATTGATGAACGCAGCTTCTGTACCATTACCATGGTGGACATCAAAATCAATCACAGCCACTCGATCTAAACCATAGGTTTCAATCGCATAGCGTGTCGCAATAGCTACATTGTTAAATACACAAAATCCCATTGAGCGATGCGGCTCGGCATGATGCCCCGGGGGACGAATCGCACAAAATGCATTATTCACTTCACCTTGCATGACTGCGTCAACTGCTGCTATCGCGGCGCCAGCCGCACGTAAAGAAACAGTCCAAGTGGCAGGGTTCATGATCGTATCCCCATCAATCATCGAGTAGCCACTAGAAGGTGCTTTACTCTTCACAAATGCTAAATGATCCTCGCTATGAACTCGAGTGATATCCGCTTCCGAGGCAAGTGGTGGATCAATTCGCTTTAGGTGTGCATCAAGACGACTTTGGATTAATTGATCCTCAATTGCTGCAATTCGTTCTGGGCATTCTGGGTGATGGCGGCCCATCTCGTGTTTCATAAAGTCGGGGTGGCTTATGTAGGCAGTACTCATATTTGTCTCTCAGTGAATAACAACTAACTATACTTAGTATGAATTTGCATTAAAAATACTATTTTTATTATCTTAGCGCGATCTTGAAATTTCTACCGTTTTTCTCCAGCCTCGCACTAACGGTTCTGTTAGGCGCTTGTGCATCCACCACTCAGCAGCCAGACACAGCCAACAATGAGGACTCGAAATCCATCGCAAAGGTCCCTCCCAGTAAGACCAACATATCTAACGCCAAACGAGATACATCATCACTCCAAGATCTCCTCAATCGGGTATCCGAGCAACAAAATATCTCCATAACATTTTTAGAGAATGGTTTTAAAGATGTTCAAAACCTATCTCAAATCAAAAAATTAGTTGCGCCCCCGCCAGTTAGCTTTCAAAAAAATTGGCGGGTATACCGTTCGCGCTTTGTTGAACCGGTTCGGATTCGGGCCGGTCTTAGCTTTATTGAGCAAAATCGAGCCGCTCTAGAAGCCGCCGAATCAGAATCGGGTGTCCCTCATCAAGTCATTGCAGCCATTATCGGTGTGGAAACGATTTATGGTCGGCAAATGGGAAACTTTCGGGTCAAGGACGTACTGACCACGCTTGCGTTTGATTACCCAGAGGCCCCCAATCAAGCTGCGCGAGAGATTCTATTTGAGAATCAGCTCAAAGACCTGATTATTTTATGCTGGCAAGAGGCCAAGAACAGGCAAAATTCTTTTAATCGTTGCCTCAATCAAAGTAGCTCTTATGCGGGCGCTATTGGCCTTCCTCAATTCATGCCTGGAAGTATTTTGCAATTTGCCACCGATGGCGATGGCGATGGCGTAATTGATCTTCGCAATAATCGACGCGATGCAATCTTTAGCGTCGCCAACTTTCTTAAAGTACACGGCTGGCAACCGGGTATGCCAATCTACTTTCCAGTGATTGAAAATGATAAAACGCAAGCAAAAATTATCGAACTCGCTGATGGCCAGCCGATTGCCAAAATCACGGTAGCAGAACTGATTCAATTGGGTATTTTGGAACCCAACAATGGTGATCTCCTTCAAGGCGGAGTGGAACCAAGAAGCAAGGCTTTGGTTGTTGATCTCCCTTCACCCGGAGCCAATCAAGAGACGGAAACTACTTACGTGGTTGGACTGCAAAACTTTCTAAGTATCGTGAACTACAACCGTAGTTACTTTTATGCCCAAAGTGTTGCTGAATTTGCGCAGGCGCTGGGGTATCAAAATAAAAGTGTGATCACGCGAGAGCAGATCGAGAAACTCGAGCAGGTGCCAGCTAGCAAAAATCGATCCACGCCAGCTAAAGCAGCTAAGAAAGATAGCAAAGCGAAGAAATCGAGTAAGCCACTAAAGCCAAGTAATTAGGCTGGAAATACGCCTGTTGATAAATAACGATCACCTCGATCACACACAATAAAAACGATGGTGGCATTTTCAACCGTTTGCGCAACGCGTAGCGCGATGACTAGGGCGCCTGCAGCAGAAACACCACAAAAGATGCCTTCTTCCTTGGCCATGCGGCGTGCCATTTCCTCGGCCTCGGCCTGGGTCACGTATTCAATTCGATCGACGCGTTCGGCTTGATAGATTTTTGGTAAATAAGCAGGTGCCCATTTCCGAATTCCAGGAATCTGTGAACCCTCTTCGGGCTGTCCACCAATAATTTGAATATCGGGATTCATTGACTTTAAATACGTCGACACGCCAGTAATTGTTCCTGTGGTCCCCATCGCAGAAACAAAATGAGTAATCTGGCCATGCGTATCGCGCCAAATCTCTGGCCCCGTAGTCTCGATATGAGCCCGCGGATTATCTGGATTAGCAAATTGATCCAATAGCTTTCCACGCCCCTCTTTTTGTAATTGCTCAGCGTAATCTCTGGCTAATTCCATCCCGCCAGAACTGGAAGTCAAAATAAGTTCTGCTCCATACGCAGCCATACTCTGTCGACGCTCGAGACTTTGGTTTTCCGGCATGACCAAAATAATTTTGTAGCCCAACATCGCCCCAACCATTGCGATTGCAATACCGGTATTACCACTCGTTGCCTCGATCAAGGTGTCTCCGGGCTTAATATCACCCCGCAACTCAGCATGCTTGATCATCGACAGCGCGGGTCGGTCCTTGACCGACCCCGCTGGATTATTACCCTCCAACTTACCCAAAATTACATTACCGCGCCGCTCATTATCCATACCTGGAATACGCTGTAAACGAACCAATGGCGTGTTGCCAATGGTCTGAGAGATGGTTGGATAAAGTGCTGCGGATGAATTGGATTGGGTCATGGACTTATTTTAGCGACAACTCCATCAAAAGCAGTTGGTTTCAATAGCGCTGACGCGAACCAGTCGATCGCTCGCCCTCCGCCGCAGGCGCTTTAGCTTGATACTTCGGGGTCTTTTTAGTGGAACGCGCCTCTGCACGAGGGCTACTTTTTGTTTCACGGTATCCACTTTGGCCTTCAATTTTTAAGCCATTCTCCATCAATTTGCCAACCGAGCGCTCACCAATACCTCGAACACGCGATTGCAAATCATATGAATCGTAAAATGCCCCACCTTTTTCTCGCTCAGCAATAATCGCTTTTGCTTTTGAGGGCCCCAGTCCACGAATACTCTCTAGCTCAGTTTGACTTGCCGTATTGACGTTGACTGGAGCGGCATTTACAAAGGAAGTACTAAGCGGCAATGCCAGCGCTAAAGCCATCATGCCAATCATCGATTGTTTGGATAAGGCGTTAGCGGATGTATGAAACAAAGACGATAAACCCATATATTTCTCCTTTGCAGTTGATGAACAATCCATGACGAACGTGTCATGGCTTTCTTCAACGCCCAATGGTTGATTGGGTTGACGAAATAAATGATCTAGAGGGGATTTGCTAAAAAATCAGAATTAGCCGATAGCCATTCGATATATTGACTGACACCGTGCTCAACATCTAAGAAGCTATCGTTATAGCCTGCTGCCCTTAATTGAGTTAAATCTGCTTGGGTAAAGCACTGATACTTACCCCGTAAATCATCCGGGAAAGGAATGTATTGAATAAGTCCCTGCTGAACTAGATCCGCTAAGGGTAACGCCAACTGATTGGCGAGCTTACGCATAGTATTCACGGTTGCCAATGCAACGTCGTTAAAGGGTTGAGCGCGACCGGTACCCAGATTAAAAATACCACTTTTTTCTGGATGATCCAAGAAGAAAAGGTTCACTTTCACCACATCTTCAACCGAAACAAAGTCGCGCGATTGCTGACCTGGTGCGTAACCGCCATATTCTCCAAATAATTTGACTGTTTGGTTTTTTTTGAACTGATGGTAATGATGGAATGCAACCGAGGCCATCCGCCCTTTATGAGATTCGCGCGGTCCATATACATTGAAATACCGAAAGCCTACAATTTGAGCTGTCGGAGCCTTCTCGGCCATGCGTGCACGCATGTATTGGTCAAACAAGAATTTTGAGTACCCATAAATATTTAACGGCTTCTCATATTGCCGATCTTCCACAAACGTATCGGACCCTCCATAGGTTGCAGCCGATGATGCATATAGAAATGGAACCTTTTGATTAGTACAAATCTCGTAAAGATTGATGGAGTACTGATAATTATTGTTCATCATGAAAACCCCATCAGTCTCCATCGTGTCCGAACATGCCCCCTCATGAAAAACTGCTTTTACTTTTCCAAACCAGCCTTCATGAAAGCCTTCTAAAAAATCATTTTTATCAACGTAATCTGCGATATCCAAATCAGCCAAATTGCGATATTTGTCTGCAGGTCGCAAATCATCGACCGCAATAATATTTTTTTCACCACGGGCATTTAAAGCACGAACAATATTGGCGCCCACAAATCCGGCGGCACCAGTCACAATATAGGTCACTGTAGCTCCTCTGCACAAACGGTTGCCGTTCCCAGTTTACCGACCACTATGCCTCCAGCGCGATTAGCTAAGGCCATCGCACGCTCCAGAGGCCATTTGGCAGCCAATGCGACTGCTAAAGTAGCGATCACGGTGTCCCCAGCGCCTGACACATCAAATACCTCCCGCGCCTGGGCACGAACATGACTTGCGCCAGCCGATGTAAATAATGTCATGCCCTCCTCAGAGCGGGTTAACAGTAAAGCGTCGATCTCAAGCTGCTCTCTCAAGGCCTGAGCCTTTTGGTTAAGCTCCGCTTCACTCGACCACGCGCCGACCACTTGCCGCAATTCGCTTCGATTAGGAGTTAATACGTTCGCACCTTTGTACTTCGCATACGCATCACCCTTTGGGTCGACCAGAACAATCTTTTGTTTTGCCTTGGCTAGCGCAATCATGCTGGTCACTTGCTCTAAGGCGCCCTTACCGTAATCCGATAAGATGACAACATCGGTCTCGGGTAGTAATGTTTCAAACTGCTTGAGCTTCTGAGCCAGTGAACCCGAACTTGGGGCCTCCTCGAAGTCTAAACGAATCAATTGTTGCTGACGGGCTATGACCCTTAATTTAACGGTAGTAGGCACTTGTGAATCCGTCTGTAAGCAGCTATGCACGCCACTGTCGTGCAATAGGGCTTCCACTCGTTTGCCGGCCTCATCAACTCCAATTACCCCTAGTAGACTAGTTTGCGCTCCCAAAGCAGATGCGTTACGAGCTACGTTCGCTGCACCGCCTAAGCGCTCATCGATCTTGCCAACCTGCACCACAGGAACTGGGGCCTCAGGCGATATGCGACTGGTATCGCCAAACCAATAGCGATCGAGCATGACATCACCCACTACCAAAAGGCGGGTTTTGCTAAATTGTGTACGGTCGGCTTTTTCGGTCATCGCTCTAGATTCAATTCATAACTCAATTATGCCGACCAATGCCGTAATACTCAAAACCCAGCTCAGTCATCGACTGGGGCTCGTACAGATTGCGTCCATCAAAAATGATCGGATTTTGCATTGCTTGCTTTAGGTGATCAAAATCGGGGCTACGAAATGCCTTCCACTCGGTCACAATGATTAATGCGCTAGCCCCTGCTAAGGCATCCTCAGGAGTCTTTACTAAAGAAACCCGCTTAAGTTCATCGGGCTTTGTCTGAAAATCCAATTCAAGTGCATGTTGGGCCTCGGTCATTGCTACTGGATCATGAGCGACCACTTGGGCGCCCCGCTTAACCAGCTCCGCAATAATGAAGCGACTAGGCGCCTCTCGCATATCATCGGTATTCGGTTTAAATGCCAAACCCCACATTGCAAATCGATGTTTGGAAAGATCATTACTAAAACGTTTAGTGATCTTTTCAATTAATATGGTCTTTTGCTCGCGATTAACAGCCTCGACAGCCTCTAAGATTTTTAGATCTCGTCCATGCTGTAAAGCTGTTTTAGTCAAGGCCGAGACATCCTTAGGGAAGCAAGAACCGCCATAGCCAGTTCCTGCGTATAAAAATCCATAGCCAATCCGCGAGTCCGAACCAATGCCCTGACGTACCGCTTCAATATCAGCGCCAACCGCATCCGCTAAATTAGCAAGCTCATTCATAAACGAGATACGCGTGGCCAACATCGCATTGGCAGCGTATTTTGTCAGCTCAGCACTCTTTACATCCATGTAATAGGTACGCTCGTGATGCCGATTAAATGGCGCATAAAGTTTACGCATGAGTTCTTTAGCGCGCAGTCCAGCGGCATCGTGATTAGTGCCAATCACAATACGATCTGGGCGCATGAAGTCTTCGACTGCAGCACCCTCTTTCAAGAACTCCGGGTTAGAAACAACCGAACACCATGCGGGATCTAAATTACGTTTTTTTAACTCCTCAACAATCGCTGCCGTGACTTTTTCAGCTGTACCGACCGGCACCGTCGACTTATCGACGATGACCTTTGAACTATTCATGTATTTACCGATATTACGAGCCGCAGCAATCACATACTGCAGATCCGCAGAGCCATCTTCATCCGGAGGGGTTCCTACGGCAATAAACTGAATTTCACCATGTTCAACAGCCGCCGCAACGTCGGTCGAAAATTGAATGCGCCCTGCAGAGCGATTGCGGGCAATCATTTCTTGCAATCCAGGTTCGTAAATTGGGACTCCGCAAGAATTTAAGATATCGATCTTTTTTTGGTCGAGGTCTAAGCAAAAAACTGCGTTACCAAGTTCGGCTAGACACGCCCCGGTAACCAATCCTACATAGCCACTGCCAACGATAGTAACTTTCAATCCTTACCTCTAAATATCGAATATTAACTGGATGATTTGCATGATTTATTACATCGACGGACCGCTTGGAACTGCGCCTTCAGTCCGTCGCGGGGAGTATGCCTCCCAATGATTACAGCCAGGGCATTGCCAATAAAAACGCCTTGCCCGAAATCCGCAATTTCCACAGGTATAACGTGCTAAGGCGGTTGTCCGCTGTTTTAACAATCCAAGAGTGGATTTAAGATCAGCCACCCTCGTTTCTGGACCAGTCACCTCGGCTAAGGCTAAACGGGTTTCTGCTAACTTTGATAATGCACTGAGCGTCGGTGAATGTTGCATAACATCGACCAACATCACCTCGGCCGCCTGAGCCCCCCGAATTTGCATCATATGCTTATGCACAATATCCAAGAGCTCACCAATGGCTTGTGTTTTTAGGAGGGCAAGTAATTGATCCAAGCCGAGATTCACCTGATTTACAGCATGATGTGCCGCCATCCAACGATCAGCCACTAAGTGCATATAAGCCGGATTTTCTCTCGCCACGATTGCCCAAACATCGATCGCTTGTTGGGGGCGCTCATTCGCTAAATAGAAATCCCCTTGCAATATTAGGGCGCGCGCATGATTTGGAATTGCCGATAGCGCGTGATGGATTGCTCCCTCTGCCTCAGGAAAATCAGTCCGTCGCAAAGCCTCTTGAGCAATCTCACAGTAGAACTGCGCGATTTCTAATTGATGGCTTTTATCTTGCAAACCCTGCAGTTCGTTAGCGGCAATAATTGCTTTTTTCCAATCCTTCTCAACCTGGTACATCTCTAGAAGACTCTCTTTGGCCGGTATGGCATATTTACCCGCACCGACTTGATTGAGAGACGCTTCAGCGCGATCCAATAAGCCAGCTCGCAAAAAATCACGGCCTAGCTCATAAGCAGCATGATCTCGATCACGCGGCTTTAAATCTTCACGGTTGGCCAGATGTTGATGAACGCGAATTGCTCGCTCGGTCTCACCGCGACGACGAAATAGATTGCCCAGGGAAAAATGCAAATCAACCGTTTCTGGATCCAATTGAGCGACCTTGACTAGGGTTTCGATCGCCTGATCCGGTTGTTCATTGAGTAATAGATTTAAACCCTTAAACGTAGAGCGCTGCTGTTTTAGTCGCTCACGCTCATCCTGGCGTGCCTCTAAGCGCAAATCCCAGCGAGAAGCTAGCCAGCCCAAACCAAAGAATATGGGGATCAGGAGTAACCAACCGGTTTCAATTTGAATCATTTCAGTGGCGAATGAATAGACGTACTATTTTTAGATCCTTGGGAGATCTACCACCACAGGATTAGGCACCCGAACTACCTGAATCAAGAATAATTTTTTGATCGAGCGGCTTGTAATCAACGCGTTCACGAAGTTCCTTACCCGGTTTGAAGTGAGGAACACGCTTTTCTGGAATAAGAACCTTTTCACCTGACTTGGGATTGCGTCCGGTGCGAGCAGGTCGATGATGCAATACAAAACTGCCCACACCCCGCAGCTCAATACGCTTTCCCTCAGCCAACGCTTGGGTCATCGTATCAAGCAAGGTTTTAACTGCTAGCTCCACATCCCGAGGCAAGAGTTGCGGAAACTGCTCCGCAAGGCTCTCTACAAGCTCAGAACGGGTTATCGCTTGGTGCTCTTGATCTGACATATCTAATTAGCCCGCCACCGCATGGATGGCGGAATCACCTTAGTTTTGATTATCCATCTTCGCTTTCAACAGGGCGCCAAGATTAGTCGTGCCAGAGCCAGCATCGCCCTGTAACTTATTCATAGCATCTTGTTGATCAGCGCTATCTTTTGCCTTGATCGATAAATTAATCGAACGTGATTTGCGATCGATATTAATGATCATGGCGGTGACAGAATCGCCCTCTTTCAGAGCATTGCGTGCATCTTCAACACGATCGGTCGAAATCTCGGAGGCACGCAGATAACCTTCCACCTCATCAGCAAGAGCAATCACAGCGCCCTTCGCATCAACGCTCTTCACGGTACCGGTGACCATACTGCCTTTATCACTCGTCGAGGTAAAGTTATTGAAGGGATCGCCTGACATTTGTTTGATACCAAGCGAGATGCGTTCTTTCTCAACATCAATTGCCAATACAACGGCCTCTAGCTCATCGCCTTTCTTAAATGCCTTGACTGCTTCTTCGCCTGGTTCATTCCAAGACAAATCAGATAAGTGAACCAAACCATCAATTCCACCAGGTAAGCCAATAAAGACGCCAAAATCGGTAATCGACTTAATAGCTCCTTTAATCTTGTCACCCTTTTGATGGCTACGTGAGAACTCTTCCCATGGATTTGCTTTGCATTGCTTAATACCTAAGCTAATACGACGCTTATCTTCATCAATATCCAAGACCATGACTTCCACTTCAGTTCCCAAGGAAACTGCTTTGCTTGGAGCCACGTTCTTATTGGTCCAATCCATTTCCGATACGTGAACCAAACCTTCAATGCCGCTCTCGATTTCAACGAATGCGCCGTAATCGGTCAGATTAGTGACCTTACCAAAAAGACGTGTGTTTGGAGGGTAACGACGCGCAATACCAACCCAAGGATCGTCGCCTAACTGCTTGATACCCAAGGAAACACGGTTTTTCTCTTGATCAAACTTCAGAATCTTCGCAGTTACCTCTTGACCAACGGTCAGCATCTCGCTGGGGTGGCGTACACGACGCCATGCCAAGTCGGTAATGTGAAGAAGACCATCGATACCACCGAGATCAACGAATGCGCCGTAATCGGTAATATTCTTAATGGTGCCCTGAACAACACTACCCTCTTGGAGGTTAGACATCATCTTCGCACGCTCTTCACCTTGGCTGGCCTCAACCACCGCACGGCGCGAGAGAACGACGTTATTGCGCTTACGGTCTAATTTAATGACCTTAAACTCCATCGTCTTACCTTCGTAAGGACTGGTATCTTTGATTGGACGGGTATCAACGAGCGATCCAGGCAAAAAGGCACGAATACCATTCACCATCACGGTCAATCCACCTTTTACCTTACCGGTAACAGTACCAGTAACGATCTCAGCCCCTTCGAGGGCTTTTTCAAGGTTCATCCAAGATGCAAGGCGTTTTGCCTTATCGCGTGACAAAATCGTATCGCCATAGCCATTTTCTAAGGCATCAATTGCGACGGATACGAAATCACCAGGGTTAACTTCGAGCTCGCCCTGGTCATTTTGGAATTCTTCAACGGGTATGAATGCTTCGGACTTAAGGCCGGCATTAACAACCACAAAATTATGATCAATACGAACGACTTCGGCCGAAATAACCTGGCCGGTTTTCATATTAGAACGGGTTAGGGATTCTTCAAATAGTGCTGCAAAAGATTCAGACATGGGGTTCACTTTGTGCCGTCAACTACTGACGGGTTAGGTTAATCAAACTCAAGTTAGCGGATTTTTTACCGTAGGAGCTAACTTAAGCACCAAACTTCAACTTCTAATTTCTATTTACGACTTGCAACTTGGTACCAAGAAAGTACCTGCTCAACTGCTTGATCAACGGATAACTTCGAGGTATCGAGCAAATAAGCCCCTTCTACTTGCTTCAAAGGCGCGGTTGCTCGTTGAATGTCGCGGGCATCACGTTCCTGCAAATCTTGCAAAAGGACGTTCATTCTAGCAGAAATTCCCTTAGCGATCAATTGCTTATATCGACGCTCCGCCCGAGCCTCGACGCTAGCAGTTAAAAATACCTTTAAAAGGGCATTGGTAAAGATCCGGCTCGCCATATCTCGGCCATCGGCCACCAAGCCTGGACTCCTTCGAAACCCTCTCTGGAGGGCTAATAGAGCATCTCGTACCTCTGGATAAACTGCAATTTGAGATGCCAAAACCCCAATCGACTCGTTTCGAATGGCCTCTGTGACATCCAGATTTCCGAGGAAAACTAGTCCATTTTTAAATTCAATCTGCATGGTAAGGGCAAGCTCACCCAAAGCGCGGTAATCGGATGGCGAAATCCCTTTTTGTTGGCTAGCAAGAGCCACTAGACGATACAGGGCACCGCTGTCCAGGTAATGAAATCCAAGGTGATTTGCAACGTGCATAGCCACTGTCCCCTTACCAGAGGCAGTAGGTCCGTCGATTGCAATAACTGGGGGCTGGTTCAACCCAAGTACTCCTTCATGAGAAATTAATCAGCAATTCGTGCTAACTCTGAAAAGTAATGCGGAAAGGTTTTAGCAACGCAAAGCGGATCATTAATCACGATTGGCTTTGGACCGAAAGCTGCTAACGAGAAACACATCGCCATGCGGTGATCGTCATAGGTATCGATTCCCATTGGTGGAGACTGCCATTGCCCATTACTTAATGGATGAATCTCAATGAAATCATCACCCTCATGAACCACAGCCCCTAATTTGCGCAGTTCGGTTGCCATGGCTGCAATTCGGTCTGTTTCTTTCACCCGCCAACTAGCAATTTTCTCTAATCGTGTTTTTCCTTGGGCAAATAATGCCATCACGGCTAAGGTCATCGCTGCATCTGGAATCGTTGTACAGTCAATTGTGATCCCTCGCAACATTCCATCAGGATGATTTACACCGCAAGTTTCTAAAAAATCATCGCCACGCAACACGCGTGCTCCCATTTGCTCAATGGCATCTGCAAAAGCAATATCACCTTGAATGCTGGCCTTACCAACCCCAAGAACGCGCACCGGACCACGACCAAGTACACCGGCTGCCAAAAAATAGGATGCGGAGGATGCATCACCCTCAACCCAGAGGGTTTGTGGGCTCTTGTATACGGCTCCCGTTTGGGTGGGGGCAATCACAAACTGATGCGGCGTTGGATTCTTAACCTCCACCCCAAACTGAGCCATTAATTGAATCGTAATGTTGATGTATGGCCTAGAAATGAGCTCACCAATCACTTCAATTTGAATTGGTTTGCGCGCCACCAGCGGAAGCGCCATCAACAAAGCAGTTAAAAATTGGCTGGAGACATCGCCCCGCACTCGAATTACTTCAGGTGGTGCAACCCTAGCTGCATGGATTTGGATTGGTGGATAACCAACCGCTTGCTCGTAAGCAATCTGTGCGCCAATTTGCTGAAGTCCATCAACTAAATCGCCAATCGGTCGCTCATGCATCCGCGGCACCCCAGAAAGCCGGTATTGGCCTTCCTGCATGACCAATGCTGCCGTGAGAGGCCGAATCGCGGTTCCAGCATTACCCATAAATAAATCAGCGTGCTTCACTGGAAAAATGCCAGCACAACCCGTCACTTCACAATCACGGCCATGATCCTCAACCTTCACACCCAATTGGCGCAAGGCATTTCGCATCACCTGGGTATCATCCGCATCAAGTAATTGCTTAAGAGTAGTCGTACCGCTTGCTAATGCTGCGAGTAACAATGCCCGATTCGAAATACTTTTTGATCCAGGCAAGGTCATCTGACCCTTAGCGCCTTGAAAAGGTCCAATCTGCAAGGAGTCGCTCGCCATTACGACTCTTCCCACCGCTTGCGCGCTTCACTGGCTTTAAGAAAAACCTTCTCAAGCGCTTGCGAATCCTCTTTAGCAATCAGCTCACGTAGAGCCTTAGCAATCACGAGATATTGGTCCAGTTCCTGCAAAATCGCTGATTTATTAGCAAGGCAAATATCACGCCACATCTCTGGGCTGGAAGCGGCTATTCGTGTGAAATCCCTAAATCCTGCGCCTGCGTGACCAAGTTTTTGCTCCGCATCCTCAGAATTGAGAACGCTCGTCATTAGGGCATACGATAGCAAATGAGGTAAATGCGAAACCGCTGCGTAGATTGCATCGTGCTGAATTGCCGATATCCGTTTGATACGCGAACCCAGCGCCTGCCAAAAACTCTCGACCAAAGCCACATCCGCAGCAGAGTTCTCTTGCAACTGACAAATAATGGTTTGCTTTCCCTCAAATAAATTAGCTTTTGCGGCAACAACGCCATGATGTGCCCCGCCCGCAATCGGATGGGCTGGAACAAATTGACAAACCTTCTTCCCCAAAATCTCCTTGGCCGCCACAATCAGGTCGCTTTTAGTGCTGCCTGCATCCGTAATTAAAGTGTGCGGATTTAAATGCGGCTCAATCGTTTGAAAGCATGCGCGCATTTGCGCAACGGGAACACACAAAACGATCCACTGGGCTTGTTTACATGCGCCCTCAAGATTATCGATGCGATCAATCGCACCTAATTTTTGAGCCTCTTCGAGATTGCTTGCGCTTCGACCTACCCCGATCACTTCAGTGACAACCCCGGCATCCTTTAGTGCCAAGCCAATCGATCCGCCAATCAAACCAACGCCAACGATGGCGACCGTTCCAAACTGATTGCGACTCATGCCGTACCTTGTGGCTGATTCAAAATAGCGTTGAGGGCTTGAATGCAAATAGCATTCTCTTCTGGCAACCCGATCGAGATTCTGAGCCACTGTGGCAGCCCATAGTTACCAACGGGTCGCACGATCACACCCCGCTTTAATAACTCGCGGTTAACGCGTACACCCGCTTCATTATCATTACCCACCTTCACTAAGACAAAATTTCCGGATGAAGGTAAGTAAGTTAAACCCATTTGTTCAAAAGCATTTGTCAACTGTTTATAACCGGCTCGATTTAATTCATAGCCCTGCTGTAAAAATGCGTCGTCGCCTAGGGCTGCAATTGCGGCAGCTTGTGCCAAGCTATTGACATTAAACGGCTGTCGAATTCGGTTTAGCAGATCCGTTAAATGGGGTTGTGTAATACCATAGCCAATCCGCAGTCCTGCCAATCCGTAAGCTTTCGAAAAGCTGCGTGAGACCACTAAATTAGGATATTTTTTTACCCAAGCGATTGCGTCGTAGCGCTGCTCTGGGGCAAGGTACTCGTTATATGCCTCGTCTAGTACCACCACGACATGAGGTGGTACTTGGGCGAGAAATGACTCAATGACTTTGGGTTCAAGATAACTACCGGTAGGATTATTTGGGTTCGCTACGAATACCAACTTGGCAGTTTCCCCGAGTGATCGCAAGGTCTGTAGCATGGCCGGCAGATCGTGTCCGTACCTTGCATCGGCGGTAACTTCCACTGCTTTGGCACCAATTGCTTGAGTTGCCAAAGGGTAAACCGCAAACGCGTGTTTAGAAAATACGACAGCATCGCCAGCGTGCGCCACTGCTCTGGCGGTGAGCTCCAAAATATCATTGCTGCCATTTCCCAAGGTAATCCAGTCTTCTGGAATCCCAAGACGTTTTGATAAAACCTGCTTGAGTTCAAAACCATTGGAATCAGGATAACGGCCCAGATCATTGGCGGCACGCAACATTGCTGCTTTGGCCGATATTGGCATTCCCAAAGGATTTTCATTAGAAGCCAACTTCACAATCGCGCTTTCGTCTAAACCAAACTCGCGCGCTACCTCGCTAATGGGTCTACCGCCAACATAGGGTGCAATCGCGTGCACATGGTCTAAGCCAATTTTTTTGGACATGAATCAGGCTCTTAATTTTTAGCGCGGGGATAGGAACCGAGGTTTTTATAAAAAGCAGCAATCGTTTTTAACTCAGCAATCGCAGTTGCTACCTTGGCATCACTGGTATGCCCTTCAATATCAATATAGAAATGGTATTCCCAAGATCCCTTGCGGGCTGGTCGCGATTCGAACCGTGTCATGGAGACGCCATGCTTAGCCAATGGTCCCAATAAGTGGTGAACGGCCCCAGGTTGATTGGCAACCGACAGCACCAAAGAGGTCTGATCTTGTCCGCATGGCTGGCAGGCATATTGGCCGATCACAACAAATCGTGTGCGGTTGTTGGGATCATCCTGAATCTGAGCTGAAACGATTTGCAAACCATACGCCAATTGGGCTGGCTCACCTGCAATCGCAGCAATACTTGAATCCTTGCTCGCCATCCGCGCAGCCTCGGCATTGCTACTGACGGCTTGACGCTGTAATTGAGGGGCATGAACACTTAACCACTGTTGGCATTGGGCCAAAGCCTGGGCATGGGCGCAAACCGTTTTTACGCCATCTAAATTTCCATGCTTTGTTAACAAATGATGCCGGATGGGCAACACAACTTCACCACTAATTTGCAGTGGGCTCTCTAGCAGCAAATCTAAGGTTCGAGAAACAGCGCCTTCGCTGGAATTCTCAACCGGCACAACGCCAAAGGTGGCGGCTCCTTTTTCAACGGCTTTGAAGACCTCATCCAAACTCACGCATGGCAAACCAGAAATCGACTGGCCAAAGAATTGATGCGCCGCTTGCTCCGAGAAGGTACCGGTTGGCCCTAAATATGCGATGGTTTGCTTGGATTCCAAGGCGCGGCATGCCGACATGATTTCGCGCCAGATCGAAGCAAGGCCATCGGCCAGTAACGGGCCGGGATTTTTTTGCAAAACATTCTGGATCACCTGATTTTCTCGTTCAGGACGAAAAATAGGCGCAGATGACTCATTCTTAATATGGCCGACTTCTTGAGCGGCCTTTGCTCGCTTGGATATAAGCTCTAACAGCTCTTGATCAATCGCATCAATTTGAGCGCGAAGCGGAGCCAATCGTTGATCATCATTTGACATTAGGCACGCCTTTCAAACTCTCGCATAAACTCCACCAAGGTCTTAACGCCCGCAACTGGCATCGCATTGTAAATACTAGCGCGCATCCCTCCAGCGGCCTTGTGACCTCGTAAGGCCGCCAGACCAGCGGCACTCGATTGTTCCAAAAACTCTGCATTTAAACCTTCGTCTTTCAGAAAGAAAGTAACATTGGTTCTCGAGCGGCACTTTGGATCCACACGACTTTCATAAAGCGAACTTCGGTCAATAAATTCATATAGCATCGACGACTTTTGCTGACTACGACGCTCCATTTCCGCTACTCCACCTTGCCGCTTAATCCATTCAAATACTAAGCCGGAAACATAAATTGGGAAAGTGGGTGGAGTATTAAACATCGATTGATTTGCTGCTTCCTTTGCCCAATCCCAGATTGAAGGGGTAATGGGCATCGCATGACCCATGAGGTCTTTGCGCACAATCACAATGGTCACGCCAGCAGGGCCAATATTCTTCTGAGCGCCTGCGAAAAGTACGCCACACTCGCTAACATTCATTGCCTTCGAAAGAATATTACTGGATATATCAGCAACCAAAGGGGTCTTACCAAGCTTTGGAAACTTAGCAAATTCAACGCCGCCGATCGTCTCATTCGCACAAATGTGCACATAGGCTGCATCTTGGGATAAGGTCCATGTGCTTTGATCGGGAATCGATCGAAATCCCTGTGCTTGCGAACTAGCAGCGATATGAGCTTCCCCATATTTTTGCGCTTCCTTCACTGATTTCTCAGACCAAATTCCAGTTACTACAAAGTCTGCTTTGGGTTTACTTGCTAGCGGCATCAAGTTCATTGGAATCGCCGCATTCTGACCGATACCCCCACCTTGTAGTAACAAGATTTCATAATCGCTTGGAATAGCCATGAGCTCACGAAGATCGGCTAGAGTTTTTTCATAGACCGCCATAAACTCTTTGCTGCGGTGACTAATTTCCATCACACTTGTACCGAGACCCTGCCAGTTCAAGAGTTCGTCGCGAGCTTGCTCCAAAACCTCATCGGGTAAGGTTGCCGGGCCCGCTGCGAAGTTATAAATGCGGCGGTCAAAACTCATCATGCAGTCCGGTTAGTCGAGGCTCAGCTTAGGCATCAGGCGATACATCTGACTCGCTATTGCCTTGCTCATCGCCCATGTCATCACCTTCTTCATCCGAATCACTCTCCGCAATGCGTTGCAATCCAGATAAATGGGTTCCTTCATCGACGTTAATTAGAGTGACGCCCTGTGTGGCACGCCCCATCTCCCGAATCTCGGATACCCGCGTACGAACGAGCACTCCACCCGTAGTAATTAACATGATTTGATCTTCTGGTGAAACTAGGGCTGCAGCAACGACCTTACCATTTCTCTCGCTGGTCTGAATTGCAATCATGCCCTTCGTACCGCGCCCATGACGGGTGTACTCAGCAATCGGGGTGCGCTTACCGTAACCATTCTCGGTGGCGGTTAGAACACTATTTGGCGCTGCTGCATCTTCAACTGCCGCCACAGCCCCCTCGGCAACTTCCGCAGGAGCAACTAGCATGGCAATCACCTCTTGTCCATCCGAGAGATTCATGCCACGAACACCGCGGGCGGTGCGACCCATCGGTCGCACATCATTCTCATCAAAACGAACGGCTTTACCTGCATCCGAGAACAACATCACGTCATGCTTACCATCGGTAATAGCTGCCCCAACTAAAAAGTCGCCCTCATCTAAATCAACCGCAATGATTCCGGCTTTGCGAGGATTCGAAAAGTCTGATAAGCGAGTTTTCTTTACGGTGCCCCGGCGAGTTGCCATAAACACATAGTGATCATCTTCATAACCCTGAATCGGCAAAATCACAGTGATCTTTTCGCCCTCGACTAAGGGGAACATATTGACAATTGGTTTGCCGCGCGATGTTCGGCTTCCCTGTGGAACTTCCCAAACCTTTAACCAATACATCCGACCCCGGTCGGAGAAACACAAAATCGTATCGTGCGTATTGGCGACAAACAGAGTGTCAATCCAGTCTTCATCTTTTGTTGCTGCCGCTTGCTTGCCCCGGCCCCCACGCTTTTGTGCCCGGTATTCGCTCAAGGGTTGGCTCTTCATATACCCAGCGTGAGAGAGTGTTACCACCATATCGGTTGGGGTAATTAAATCTTCAGTAAAGAGCTCTGTGGCATTCATTTCGATGAATGAGCGACGACCTGAGTCACTGCCATCAACACCAAACTCTGCCTTTACTTCGAGCAACTCGGTCTCAATCACTTTGGTGACCCGCTCAGGCTTTGCAAGCAGATCCAATAGATCAGCAATTTGATCCATCACTTCTTTGTACTCGTTCACGATCTTGTCTTGCTCAAGACCAGTCAAACGCTGGAGGCGCATTTGCAGAATTTCTTGGGCTTGATCGTCGGATAAGCGGTAGAGTCCGCTGTCTTGCATGCCATACTCTGGCAAAAGACCTTCGGGTCGGAAGGCGTTACGACCACCTGGAGCCTCGCCTTCAGCGCGGGCTAGCATCTCGCGAACTAACGATGAGTCCCAAGCTTGAGCCATTAACTCCTGTTTGGCAACCACTGGATTGGCAGCTGCTTTAATGATGGCAATAAATCGATCGATATTGGCCAGGGCAACAGCAAGACCTTCAAGAACATGGCCTCGTTCACGCGCTTTACGTAACTCAAAAATGGTACGTCGTGTAATCACCTCGCGGCGATGTGCCAAGAAATACTCAAGCATTTGCTTAAGGTTTAGTAGACGAGGCTGATTGTCTACCAGAGCCACCATATTCATACCGAAGTTGTCTTGAAGCTGGGTGCTCTTATATAGATTATTGAGAACGACTTCGGGTACTTCACCGCGCTTCAGTTCGATTACAACGCGCATTCCCGATTTGTCAGACTCATCGCGCAAATCCGAAATGCCCTCAATTTTTTTCTCATTGACCAACTCGGCAATGCGCTCAAGCAGGTTTTTCTTATTCACTTGATAGGGCAACTCATCCACAATGATGGCTTGGCGCTGCCCCTTATCCATATCCTCAAAATGGGTCTTAGCACGCATCACGACTCGACCACGTCCAGTCCGATACCCCTCACGAACTCCCTGAACGCCGTAAATGATTCCAGCGGTTGGAAAATCGGGTGCTGGAATAATCTCAATCAATTCATCAATGGTGCAGTCCGGCTGATGCAGGACATGAAGGCAGGCCTTGATGACCTCGTCCAAGTTATGAGGTGGAATATTGGTGGCCATTCCTACCGCAATGCCGGAGGAGCCATTAATTAACAAGTTGGGAACCTTTGCAGGAAGAATCAGCGGTTCTTTTTCACTGCCGTCATAGTTCGGCCCAAAGTCAACGGTCTCCTTATCCAAATCCGCTAATAGCTCATGGGCGATCTTACGAAGCCGAATCTCGGTGTACCGCATTGCCGCTGCATTATCACCATCGACCGATCCGAAGTTACCCTGACCGTCGACCAACATGTAGCGTAATGAGAAATCCTGGGCCATGCGGACGATCGTGTCATAAACCGCCGTATCGCCATGAGGGTGGTATTTACCGATCACGTCACCCACAATACGTGCAGATTTCTTAAAAGCCCGGTTCCAATCGTTGTTTAATTCATACATGGCATATAAAACCCGGCGGTGTACGGGTTTTAACCCATCCCGCACGTCCGGCAAGGCTCTGCCGACAATTACGCTCATGGCGTAGTCCAAATAGGACCGCCGCATTTCGTCTTCTAGGGATATCGGGAGTGTTTCTTTAGCGGCTTGTTCCATCTCGAAATAATATCATTTCGTAGACACATAACCTGTGCTAATATTCTGATAGTTAGTACCTATTTATGTTGTAGCGCTTTAGGCTTTTTTGGGCTTTTAGGCGATTCGGTTGCATTAATTTATTAAATGTTTTTTGAGGATAAAAAATGAACAAAACCCTAAAACTGATACTCGCTGCAGTTATTACGATTTCTGCCGGTTCAGCGATGGCCCAGCCAAAGAATGTTGATAACTGGGTTAACTCCACAGGTACACCATGGAGAAACGGCGATGGCACACTTTGCTGGCGCGATGCGACTTGGACCCCAGCAACTGCTGCTCCAAATTGCGATGGCTGGCTCGCTCCTAAGCCTGCTGCTGCTCCTGCTGCTAAACCCGCCAGCACTGTAATGCAGAAAAAGATTACTTTGCAAGCAGATACTTTGTTTGATTTTGACAAGTCCAATTTGAAGTCCGAAGGTGTTGCAACTCTGAATAAACTTGCTCAAGACATCAAAAAGATGAAGCTTGAAGTTGTCATCATCGTCGGTTACACCGATGGCATTGGCACCGATGCCTACAACATTGCACTCGGCCAGCGCCGTGCCAATGCGGTTAAAGCATTCTTGACCAATGATGGCGGTGTAGAAGCAACTCGTGTTTACACGGAAAGTAAAGGTAAAGCCGATCCAGTTGCCAGCAATGCAACTGCCGAAGGCCGTGCCAAGAACCGTCGTGCTGTGATCGAAGTAGTTGGCACCCAAGCTGTTAAGTAATTTAGTCCTCTGGACTGCAAAAGCCCGGTTCGCCGGGCTTTTTTATTGCTTTTTTTGTATAGTCTTACTTATTCTTTTAAATGGGCTTTCCAATGAGCAATGTCGACCACAGTGAGATTGATAAATTTAGTGCCCTAGCGCATCGCTGGTGGGATCCGACTAGCGAATTCAAACCTCTGCATGCCATCAATCCCCTGCGGCTCGGCTGGATTCAATCGATTACCAATTTACAAGGCAAACGAGTACTTGATGTGGGATGCGGCGGCGGAATACTTGCTGAGTCGCTCTCTAAAGCAGGAGCGACCGTAACTGGCATTGATTTATCAAGCAAGGCCCTTAAAGTTGCTGAGTTACACCAACTTGAAAGTGGCACCTCTGTTCGTTATCTAACAATTTCGGCCGAAGACTTGGCAAAAGAAGAATCCCAATCGTATGATGTAGTTACTTGCATGGAGATGTTGGAGCATGTTCCCGATCCATCTTCGGTAGTACAAGCATGTGCAAAGCTATGCAAACCCGGTGGGCATATTTTCTTTTCCACCCTGAATCGCAATCCAAAGTCCTACCTTTTTGCCATTATTGGCGCGGAGTATATTTTGCAACTGCTTCCAAAAGGTACCCACCAATATGAAAAATTTATTAAGCCGTCCGAGTTGGCTCAATTTACTCGGGCAGCTGGTTTGAAAGTCATCGAGCTCAAGGGGATGACCTACAACCCCATCACACAAATTTATCGCTTAGGCAGCGATACGGATGTGAACTATATGATGGCAACCCGTAAGCCACAATGATGGGCACGCCCGTATTTGAGGGGGTTTTTTTTGATCTTGATGGCACGCTCGCCGATACCGCGCCAGATTTGGTTGCTGCAGCTAATCGTTTGCTGATCGCTAATCAATGCGCCCCCATGGCGTATGAGATCCTTCGACCGATGGCATCGGCCGGAGCTCGAGGATTGATTCAGAAAAGTTTTGGGATTTATCCCGATCACCCCGAGTTCCTTGCCTTGCGTGATCGCTTCTTAAGCTTCTATGAAGAGGCTCTTTTAGTTCACAGCAAACTGTATGACGGTATGGAAGCGCTTTTACAAAAGCTTGAGGAATGCAGGATCCCTTGGGGAATTGTGACTAACAAACAGAAACGATTTACGCAGCCACTTACCGAGCAAATGGGTCTTTTAAAAAGAGCGCATTGCGTAGTCTCAGGCGATACCACCCCGCACTCTAAACCACACCCAGAACCCATTTTGCATGCCGCACATCTTGCAAAAGTTGATCCGAGTCGAGCCATTTATATTGGGGACGATATTCGGGATATTGTGTCTGGTAAAGCTGCTGGAATGCAAACAGTAGCCGCGCTCTATGGCTATTGCGGATGCGAGGAACCACCGCACACCTGGGGCGCAGACTACATGATTCATCACCCACACGATCTCAATCAAATTTTGTTTACAAATTAATAGTGCAATTTATTCA
>Ga0214921_10000560_pt1 | contig 68746 bp, 64 predicted proteins | sample LL1505_MetaG_FD_177992 | JGI IMG/M metagenome (GOLD analysis project Ga0214921, IMG submission 177992) | Freshwater microbial communities from Lake Lanier, Atlanta, Georgia, United States - LL-1505 | ecosystem: Environmental > Aquatic > Freshwater > Lake | place: USA: Georgia | collected... | reverse complement strand
TAGAACTATTCCCCCCAATCAGAGCTTCTGAATGCTGACGGTAAAGGATTTTCGGGACTTTATCGTAATAAACCACCCCATCAGCCGCAGAAGTTAATTGATAGACCCACCAATCATGGGAGGGGACCTCAACCAACCCAACACGCTCGAGCATTTCCTTAACCTTTCGATTAAAGACCATTGTGTTTCCACCTGCAATCGACTGAATGAGGGCATTTCGAAAGGAAGGCGGGAACCCAAACAGAGGCGAAAAACCTAAGGGCTTTTTATCAGAAGAAATGTATGCTGTGCGTCCGCAGTATAAATAAGGGCATTTCGTACCCCGATATTCTTGCTTCTCAACAATATTACCCACAGCTATCTCTAATTTTTCAGGTAACCACACATCATCTTGATCGCAAAAGGCGTAGTAATCTGCCTTGAGTTCAGGATCACATGCGAGGGATAAAAAATTCTGACAAAAGCCTTGTTGAGGGCCACTGCAAATCGTTAACTTTCCAGAAGGCCATTTAGCCCGATATTGCTGCAATATTTCTAGGGTTTGGTCTGTGGAACCATCGTCACTGGCGATTACTACCCAGTTTTGATGGGTTTGAGCTTCCAAAGAGTCGAGCTGCTCGGCTAAAAATTTTGCCCCGTTATAGGTGCAAAGCAATATTGCCACCAATGAGGCATTAGAATTAGGCACTAAAGAGTAATTTTTTTCAATAAAATCAGTCATTTACAGAAAATTCTACCCAATTTTGACCAAACATTAATGACAAAATAACCCCAAAGGAAATAATCCTGTTTATTTAGTGCGATTGTAACGACTGTAGGGGATAAATTAGGTTCCTTACCGCACATAGCAATCCTTATAAGCCCTGATTTAAGGGGTTAGATCGCTAATACCGTTAAGCAGCCAGTTATTTGCTTGCCCTCTTCATCAAGACAAATATTGATACTAAACATACATCTTGTTTGATTTCAAATCAAAGTATCCCAAATATTGAGTTTGAATAAAAATTGAAAGAGCGTGCATTACACCTCTAAAAAAATGCCTATCATTGCACCTCACGGTAGCACTTAAGTAATACGCTGGTCATAGTCTTTAGCAAGCGCTGTAGCACTGTTAAACTTATATATATTCCCAAGACAAGTGGTGGCAGAAACAAATAATGGAAAACTTCTTTTTGCATTCCAAGGCTACTCTAAATAACTTTGATCTTATAAGATTATTTGCGGCGATTCAGGTTGCTATAAGTCACATTAGCTCACATCTTGAAATTGCGATACCCGGTCTTTCTTTCTTGTCGTATTTTCCTGGTGTGCCCATATTCTTTTTTATAAGTGGATACTTAGTTTACCAGTCGTTTGCAAATCTGAAAGAGCGCAGGTATAAGATATTCTTTACAAATCGCTTTCTTCGTTTGTACCCGGCTCTCTTTTTCTGTTTTGCTGTTTCGGTGCTGTCTCTTTATGTATGTGGATACCTCGCATCACAAAGCTTCACTGCGTTCGATTTTTCCATATGGGGATTTACGCAACTAACTTTTTTTCAGTTCTACAATCCAGATTTTTTAAGGAAATATGGAGTCGGAGCTATCAATGGTAGCTTATGGACTATTGCTGTTGAGCTTCAGTTTTATGTGTTGACTCCGCTATTTTTCATCTATGCCAATAAAAACAAATTAATATGGGCAATAGCTTTACCGGTTTTTATCATTTTTAATGCTTTGAACACCTTTTTTAATGGAAGTTCAACCATAATCGAAAAACTTATTGGCGTCTCTTTCTTACCCTGGTTTTATATGTTTTTGCTTGGGGCATATCTCTCCACAAACAAAAAACTTCAGCAAAAAATACTTTCTTTAAACACCAGCGTCTATCTGTTTTTTTATTTGATTTCATTCTATCTTACTTCGATTCTTGGCACTGGAACGGGCAATAAAATCAATTTTATAAGCTATCTTTTTCTATCGTTACTTATTTTTAAGCTGGCGTATACACGGCCAAATTTATCTACCAGTCTTCTAAGTGGAAATGACATATCTTACGGCGTCTACATTTACCACATGCCAATCGTAAATCTATTTCTTTATTATGGTCTTTATCAAACTGTGATGTCATTCGCCCTGTCTTTGTTGATCACATTTTTAATGGCAATCATATCTTGGATAGTGATTGAAAAGCCATCTCTAAAACTCAAAAAGATTACGCTCAGAAAATATTCTTAAATCTGGTTCCACTTCAACTTTAATGATACTGGGTCGTAAATCGATGGGAAGTTTCGAGATATAAACGATTAAATTGATTTACCTAAATACTATTTAGAATTGCTTATCTAGATTTCCGAATATCAGATGTGGTTAAACACACTTTAACTGGCTTACTCATTAACTCAATTAAAACCATCACACGCTGATTTGGATCTGTTAGCTGATAAATACCCTCAATATTCATAAATGGGGCAGTAACGATATGCACTCTTTCGCCCGACTTAAAAAGTCGTTCTGGCTGATTCTTAACTGATGCCTCTTGTCCTCGAATAAGTTCTATTAGAGTATCCTCCACTTTTGCTGGGGTCATGCCAAAAGATACTAGGCGACTGACGCCCTTGGTTGAGCGAATAGGGGCCCAACTTTGTGCCGCAGGGCCCTGCCCTAAACGAACAAACAAATAGCGAGGAAATAAAGCTTGATCTTCAAGATCCAACCTTCCTTGTCGCAGTTTTTCTGCTCGCATGGTTGGAAAGTAACATTCATACCCCTGTAACTGAAGATTCTCAAAGGCGGTTCTTTCTTGTCTTGGCTTTGTATAAACTAAATACCAATTCATAGAACCCCCATTTAGTTAAACTTCCATCAAATAATAACGGATTTATCTTAGAATGTGAAATGTAACCGTTCCTATCGTATTTTCTGCTGAGTAACCTTAATGTGATTCACGGGGAAAGTGGTCTTAACTTTGCACTTTCGATATCCGAAAATCTGCCTCCTGCTCTAGGTACACCCAGTCCATAATGCTATTACTAGGTAGATACCCAGCAACCAACTGCTGTAGCATTAAGCGAATAACGCCGACATCATTTACATTGAGAGCAATTTCTAGTGCTTTAAGTTTATGCTCAAACTCGCTCCAAACAATAAATTCTTCTTTGCCTCGCATGATGCGCGAATGCAAAGTAGGTTGCGGATTATCACCTATCAATAGCTCTTCATAGAGCTTTTCACCTGGGCGTAAACCGGTGATTTGAATCTCAATATCGCCATCTGGATTTTGTTCGTCTCGAATGACTAAGCCAGATAACTCTATCATACGTCGAGCTAAATTCATAATTTTGACGGGTTCACCCATATCCAGCATAAATACATCCCCACCCTTAGCCATGGCGCCTGCCTGCAATACCAATTGTGCTGCTTCGGTTATGGTCATGAAATACCGCGTTACCTCAGGATGGGTCAAAGTAATTGGCACGCCATCCCGTATTTGCTGACGAAACTTTGGCACAACCGAACCCGATGAGTCCAGTACATTTCCGAAGCGAACCATACTAAACCTCGTTTTACTATATTTCGCATCTGCAGCTAAGGCCTGAAGTACCATTTCTGCTAAACGTTTACTTGCACCCATTACATTGGTTGGTCGAACTGCCTTGTCAGTACTAATCAAAATAAAATCTACAACACCATTTTCAGCAGCTGCTTGCGCTGTATAGAGAGTACCTAGCAAATTATTCCGAATACCAGCGGCTGGATTATGCTCAACTAATGGCACATGCTTATAAGCTGCAGCATGGTAAATGGTGTCAGGGCGCCACGTAGATATGACTTCGTGTATTCGATGCTCATCGTGGACTGAAGCTAATAATGGAATTAATATAATGTCATTATTTGGATGTGTTTCTTGAAGCTCTTTGTGAATGGTGTAAAGCATAAATTCACTATGCTCAATAAGCAAAAGTTTTTTAGGGCCAAGCATGATAATTTGTCGGCATAATTCACTGCCAATCGAACCTCCAGCACCAGTTACCATCACCACCTTGTTATGTACATTCTTAACCAGCAAGATGTGATTTGGCATCACCGGTTCACGCCCTAATAAGTCATCCACGTCCAGATCGCGGACATCTGAGATGCTGATCTTGCCCTGAGTTAAATCAGACATGCTTGGTAGAGTCCTAACTGAAACATGTGCCTTCCGAATCTGATTGAGGATATCATTACGACGTTTACGACTCACATTCGGCAAAGCAAGAAATACAACTCCTATACCCAAGCTGGTTACCAAACTTGGAAGGTCAGCAGGGTCGTAAATAGGTAAACCATTTAATACATGCCCCTGCAGGCGATCGTCATCATCAAGATAGCCAACGATTTCCATCTCATGGCTATTCGCCAAAGCAGCAACCAATTCACGTCCATTATCTCCTGCGCCGTAAACCAATACCTTTATCCGAGAGGAGCGCTTTAAAATTGTATTGTATTGATCGTCCAGCCAAACTCTTGCTGTGGCCCTAGAAGCCCCGACAAATAACAGCAGTAAAATAGGCTGAATAATCCCAATAGTACGTGGCACATCTTGAATACCTATTGCAGTAAAAATAGATGCATAGAGTAGTCCATAAATTGCAACTGCACGTGTAACGATTAATAGAGCCGGCCAACCACTAAAACGAAAGATCGCACGATAAAAACCTGAAACGATAAAAATAGGTAAAGCCAAAATAATTGATACAAATATTGCCCAAAGTGCATTACCGGAGAGTATTTGAAACTCACCAATACGCAAATAGTATGCGAGCCAAACAGTGATCGTGCATAGACTTATATCAATCAAGATCACTACTAAGCGCTTAGCTAATCTAGGCATTGCTAATGTTAGTGTGGCAAGTTTAAGCAAATATTTTTTCATTGAAAATTACCTTACGGGGAGAATCTATTTATAACAATTTGATGAAGTATTTTTGATTAAAAAAATAAATCAATGCGAAATTCCTTCTCTCGCGAAGACCTTAGGCAGAGTCATTAGAAGTATTTTCAAATCAAATATAAGCGATTGGCGCTCCATGTAATCGATATCCAATGCTACTTTTTGTGATGTGAGTAATTTATCCCGCCCATTAATCTGTGCCCAACCCGTCATGCCTGGTTTTAGTTTATGAACGCCCGCTTCGGTTCGAAGAGCAATTAAATCCTGTTGATTAAAAAGTGCTGGTCGCGGCCCTACAAAACTCATATCACCGTTTAGAATGCACCAAAGCTGAGGCAGCTCATCCAAACTTGATCTTCGCAAAAATGATCCAATCGGAGTAAGCCATTGATCAGGATTATGCAATAGATGAGTGGCTACAGCTGGAGTTTCAACGAGCATGGTACGAAATTTAGGCATTTGATATATGCGATTACTTCGACCGACACGATCGCTCCAAAAAAGGATGGGGCCTGGAGAGCTTACTTTCACGAAAATCGCCACAACTAGAAGAGGCAAGCAGAAAATTAATAATGCCACTATAGATCCAAGAAAATCAACTATTCGCTTCATATATTACCCTTAGCGGCAAGCTGTAGGCCTATATCTACAGAAAGTGGCGGGTTCCAATTTAGTAATTGCCTTGTCTTGGTCATATCAATTTGTAACGATTCACACAGACGAAGATAGACGGACTCCTTACCTAGGAGTTTTGCCCCAAACTTCAATAGGATTGGCGACACATTAAATAGCCTAGCTTTGACCCCGAGCGCATTAGCCATTCTTTGTAATAAGGCAACAGTCGATAAGTCGTCGCCATCGCTCGCCAAAAATATTTGATTAGCTGCCGCAGGATGATTAAGACAAACCATAATGAGATCCACTAAATTACCTAAAGCCACCATGCTGCGTTGATTTTGTCTAATGGCTCCCAACGGCATGGGAATGCCCCGCTTCAACCAACGCATCATCGATTCAAAATTAGCCCCAACTCGTGGCCCATAAACCAAAGGAGGTCGTAGGATCACTACCTCCATACTTGTCTCACGGGCAATCTGACGGAGTAATATCTCAGCTTCATATTTAGACACGCTATAGGGATCTAAAGGATCAGGTACATCATCCGCAGTGAATGGATAGCCGGCTTTCGTAAACTCGCCATTCACCTTAATCGAGCTTAGATAAATAAATCTTCTCACTCCTGCTAGGGCAGCCTGCTTTGCTAGATTAGCGGTAGCATCAACATTCACGCGGCGAAACTCCATAATTCGATCCGGACTTACCTCATTCATAATGTGCACACGCGCCGCTAAGTGCACAACATGGCTTACGCCACATAGTGCGGTATGCCAATCAGTTTCACTTGAAATTTCACCAACTGATATGACATCATGATTAACTCTAATATTGGCTGCATGCTCAGTATCACAATTTAATTCTGCTTTATAAATATTGCGCACCACCGGGCGAACAAAATAGCCAGAATAGCGTAGACTTTCACATAACTCAGTACCTATAAATCCTGAAGCTCCCGTAACTAGAATCACCTTACCCCACTTTTGCCAGCGTTAGCGTTAGAAATAGTGATAGCTTCCTTCAAAAAGGCTTCGAGTTGATTCATGAGATTAGACTTACTAAACTCCCTGGCGCCATATTCCAGGGCATTTTTTCCTAACTGTGCCCGCTCTTTTTTGCTCATTGCGACTAATTTTAATATCGCATATCCCAATCCGAGACTATCTCCTGAATCACAACTAAATCCTGCTTCTGCATTTTTAATAATAGTGGCCCCCTCTCCGTCAAGCATACCTAACAAAGGTAATCCAATCATCAAGTAGTTTTGAAGCCGTCCTGGAATAGTAAGACTAAATACAGGATCCTTCTTTAGCGACACTAACAAAGCGTCAGCGTGAGCGTAAAACGAAGGCATTCGCTCAATTGGAAAATGCCCTGGCAATAAAATAATATCTCGTAGCCCTCGCTTGATGATTTCTGCTTTAAGCCATCCCGCCTTACGTCCACTACCCACAATTATCCAGCGTACATTTATTTTTTTTCTCAAAAACTCTGCCGCATCCAAAACGGCAGGCATATCTTGAGCCTCCCCAATATTGCCAGTCAATACGATATTAAAATGATTGGCGCTTAATGGTATTTCTGCGGCAGGTTCGATCTTGATAGTCTTATTGGGGTCATCTGCCCAATTTGGAAAATAATAAATCTTTTTTTTATCATCACAATAATCTTCAATTTTATTCAAAAAACTTTTGGACTGACCCAAAATTACTGTGCAATGATTGTAAATAAAACGCACCATATAACTGATGCAATTTATAAGCCGTTGTGAGCGGACAATACCCAAAGAAGATAAAGTTTCAGGCCAAAGATCCAAGACCCAAAAAACGACTGGGGCTCTCTTAAGCTTTCCAAGCAATATTGCAGGCAATCCAACAGTTATCGGGGATGGTTCATAAACGAAAATTACATCAGTTTTTATACCGCGCAAATACCAAGGCCCCCAGAAAATGCCCCCGAAAACAAAGCTGAGATAATTCAGTACTAATTGCAGATTTCCCGTTCCACGCGGCAACATAGGCACTCTATATATGTGCGCTTCCTCAAAATAGGAAAATGAACTGCGACTTCTTCGATATTCATCAAGAACTTTGCCAGATGGATAGTTTGGTATACCCGTTAGAACAGTAACTTTATGTCCGCGAGCTATTAGTTCGCGGACAAGTTCGTTAATTCGAAAATTTTCAGGCCAGAAATACTGACTAACCACGAGAATGTGCAAGACTTCCTCAGTATCTCTTCCACACTACGCGATTAACATAATCAGTATAGCTATGAATGATACGCACGATCTTCTCACTAACATTAGATACGCTGTAATCAGCCACCAACTCTAAGCTACGATTATTGCCAATTTTTTGGGTATTCAGAATTTCCAATGCCTGATGAATTCGATCAATATCTAGCCCGACCATCATTACTGCGGCCTCCTCCATACCTTCTGGTCTTTCATGCGAATCACGTAAATTCAGAGCTGGAAAATTCAAAATCGAGGATTCCTCATTGATGGTACCACTATCAGATAGCACTGTTTTTGCATTTATTTCTAAATTTACATAATCATAAAAACCTAACGGTTTCATTAATCGAACATTTGGGTGAAAGCTGACTCCGGTATCATCAATGCGCTTCTGTGTACGCGGATGTGTAGATACAACTACTAACAAACCATAATCTTCCGCCAAACTATTAAGTAAAAGCACTACCTTAGAAAAGTTTTTTTCAGATTCAATATTTTCTTCACGGTGAACACTCACCAAAAAGTACTTTCCGGTCATTAATCCCAGACGAATCAGAACATCAGATTTTTGTATATAGGGCTTGTAATGAAGTAACACCTCGTACATTGGGCTACCAGTTTTGATTATTTGGTCTGGCGGCAAACCCTCACGAAGCAAATACTGGCGAGCAATATCGCTATAAGTCAAATTAATATCTGCCGTGTGATCAACTATCCGCCTATTAGTTTCTTCCGGAACACGCTGATCAAAACAACGATTTCCAGCTTCCATGTGAAATATAGGAATTTTTCTTCGTTTGGCAGGAATAACCGATAAACAACTATTTGTATCACCTAAAACTAGCACTGCATCAGGCTTTTCATAAAGCAAAACATTATCAACCAAAGTAATTAAATTTCCTATTGTGTTAGCAGCGCCAGTACTATCATGGGCACTAGCAAGAAAGTAGTCTGGCTTACGAATCTGGAGATCATCAAAAAAAATTTGATTTAATTCGTAGTCATAATTTTGACCTGTATGAATAAGTATAAGATTACAATGAGTGTCTAACTTATGTAAAACTCGCGATAAGCGTATGATCTCAGGCCTAGTCCCAACGATTACAATGATTTTAAGTTTTTTAATCATGTAAATCACATTTAAATGTATCGGGGTTGATCTTATCAAAGACTTCATTTGCCCATAACATTACGATTAGTTGACTTGCGCCAATATTTGTAATGTCATGCGCCCATCCTGGAATGCTATCCACAATCTGAGGGTTTATATCACACGATTCTAAATGATATATCTCATCGCTAAGTAAATTTCGAAATCTAAAACGCGCATGACCTTTCACAACCAAAAACTTTTCAGTTTTGCTATGGTGGTAATGGCCTCCTCTAGTCATTCCTGGATGCGCTGTAAAAAAACTAAATTGACCTGAATTTTCAATTTTAAGCATCTCTCCAAAAGTGCCTCGTGAGTCAGTATAGGTAGGTACACAATAGGAAAATTTTTCTACAGGTAAATAACTCATAAAAGTTGAATACAGAGCACGAGACAAACCACTACCCACTGAGTTTAGCATTAATGAGCTTCGATGATTTCTATAATATTCTAATTGGTCTGAGAGTTCGCCGACCGAAATACTATATGTTGGAAAAATACTAGGCCGTATTAATCCAAAATTTATTTTTTGAAGGTGGGACATGAAAGAACGAATAACATCATCGATATGTACTAATTGCAAAACAGAGTTTGGATTATCTATCTGGATGGGTAAATCAAATGCCTTGCTATAACAGAATGTAGCAACCACAGAATTATAGTAAGGACGACACCATTTACCAAAAACACTAGGAAGGCGATATATAGCTACTGAATTCCCATTAGATTGAGAAAGTTCAATCAAGGCCTTCTCTGCTTCTAATTTACTTTTTCCATAGTGATTATCCTGCTCTGCCTGAATCGACGAGCTAAAAATAACAGGAATTTTTTTACCTAAAATACAAAGTACTCGACACAATTGTTTAGTAAGTCCAGTATTAACCTCATAGAACTGGCCTAAGTCTATCGGCCGATTCTCTCCAGCGAGATGAAAAACCAAATCAGCTTTAGCCAGAGCATTGCTTAGAGTCGCATCATCCTGTCCTCGTACAAAGGTTAATACCTCAATATTAGGCTGCTCGCTAAGCCACAATACTAAATTCTTGCCAATGAAGCCGGTTGCACCCGTAACCAAAATCTTCATAGATTATCTCTTGGATATTTAAGACTCACGGTGGATTATTGATTTTAAAAAATCTAATTTTCTGAGTAATACTTGCATACTGCTAATATCTAACCGATTAGTATTATGCGAGTTGTAATCGACTGCATTCGAAATTTCAATCTGACCAAACTCCACAAACTTATCGTAATTGAGATCTCTAAGGTCGGGCGGCACTCGATAATAATTATCCAAATCTACAGCCCCAACCATTTCTTCTCTGCTAAGCAAAACTTCATAAAGTTTTTCACCATGACGCGTTCCAATTACTTGCATAGGATATTCGGGCTTATTAACTAAATTAGTTAATGCTTTAACTAATGTTTTAATTGTAGCGGCAGGTGCTTTCTGAACAAAAATTTCACCTTGCTGCCCGTGCTCGAACGCAAAAAGTACTAAATCTACAGCATCTTCGAGCGTCATCATGAATCGAGTCATGTTTGGGTCAGTGATTGTTATAGGTTTGCCAGCATCAATTTGCTCCATAAAAAGTGGAATTACCGAACCTCGCGATGCCATCACATTGCCATAGCGAGTAATATTAATAACTGTTTCACCACTGTTTCTTGACTTTGCTACTGCCACCTTTTCCATCATAGCTTTACTAATGCCCATTGCATTGATGGGATATACAGCCTTATCTGTACTAAGAACAATGACACGTTTTACGTTACACTGGATTGCAGCCTCTAAAATATTTTCTGTGCCCAAGACATTCGTCTTGACAGCCTCTAGTGGATGAAATTCACAAGATGGAACTTGCTTTAATGCAGCAGCATGAAAAATATAATCCACTCCACGGACGGCGTTTATAACAGATTGTGAGTCCCGTACATCGCCAATATGAAACTTTATCTTGTAATTGTTGTAATGCTTTCGCATATCATCTTGTTTTTTTTCATCGCGACTAAAGATCCGAATTTCTCGAATATCAGTACTTAAAAAACGTCGAAGAATTGCATTACCAAATGAACCTGTGCCACCGGTTATCAAAAGTACTTTATCAGAAAAAGTTTTCATATTTAAGATCCTTATTTACCCTATACAGCTAGCCGATAAATCTTCTTTTTTTGTTCGGGTGTGGGATAATTTATTAATACAGCACGATGCTTACCTTTAAATACAAACAAACTTCCAGCCGACGCTCCAACCAGACCTAACCTATCGAATAATTTAACTAAGTGTTCTGAGGAGCCAGCTCCACCCAAGAATGTTAGTGGCACCCTTAGGACGGACTTTATTTGATCTGCTAATTCAAGATCGTAACCGAGCAACTGACCATCTCGATCTACTGAGTTAACTACAATCTCACCAGCGCCCGCATCTTGTAACTGCCTTACTAACGATAGCGGATTAATCTTATGAATATATTTTGCATTATTGGTACAAACATCGTAACCCGTCGCAAATGCTCCCGCTCGCTTTCGGAGATCAATTACTGCAACAACTGACTGACTTCCAATTATCTTAGCTATATTAGTTAATAACAACGGATTCGCAATCGCCGCGGCACTTATGGCTACTTTTTCTACTCCCAAATCTATAATGCGCAGCGCTTGAGGTACATTGGTAACGCCACCACCGTAGCATAACGGCATTTTGCTTTCTGCAGCTAATTTTGAGATTAAATTAAAGTTTGGCTCAACTTTATTAACCGTAGCATCTATATCTAATACTATCAATTCATCTACTAGTTTTTCACTAAAGATACGAACCGTATTTATAGGGTCTCCCACATACTTTGGATTATCAAAGAATTGGGTCTTAACTAGTCCGCCCTTGTGAATTAATAAACAAGGTATGATTCGCGGTCGCAACATCTAACAATTCTCCAAAAAGTTTTTTAAAAATTTCTCACCCCAATGATGACTTTTTTCTAGATGAAATTGAGCGCCGTAAATATTTCCATGGGACACTACAGCATCAAAATCTAATCCATAAAATGAGGTAGCTACTACATTTTTTTTATCTTCGGCATCGAAATAATAAGAATGTAAAAAATAGAATTGAGCATCAGCATAAAATTCATTCGAAAAATAGATATTTTTTTGCATAGATGGCTTCAGATCATTCCATCCCATATGTGGCATTGGCAGGCTTTTACATTGGAGTTGACTTTCAAATGCCCTTACTCGACCGGGTACCCAGCCCAAACCCGGTAAACATCCTTCATCGGAACCGTCAGCCAATATTTGCATTCCCACACAAATACCTAATATTGGTATCTTTGCGCCTAGAACTAGCTCTTCTAATTTTGGACGCATTCCAGACAAATTAAGGCGATCAATGGCTTCATCAAAATGACCAACTCCTGGCAGAATTAAAAACTTAGCATCAGAAAGATCTTTTGCTGTTTTGGCACGCTTGGCATTTAATCCCATACGAGCAAACATATTGATAAATGCATGGATATTACCTAATCCACAATCTATGATGTAGATCATCGCAAATATCTTTTTTCTAATTTCAATATGCGCATAGCATTTGCACCGAAGTTAATAAAACTGCGCTTATTTGAATAGTTTCGATAAGTTTTTTTGGGGCCCTCAAAAATTGTTTGAAGCTCATTAATGCTCAAATCTAGCTTACATGCAACATACTTAAACTCTTGCTCATGAAAGTGCTCACCCATCTCGCTTACCGATATTCGGTTAAGAGCATCTGTACGAGTCATTTGTCCTGTAATAATTAGACTTGAAAAATGGGCTCTTCGCTTTGCATACCCAAAACGTTTGGGTAGCCAATAATCTTCATAAAAGCGCGTAAAACGTGATTCATGGTGCTTATGCTGAAAACGTTTCCATCCAAACAGTCGTTCCAATTCATCCTCTGCATCTTTTTTGATATAGGCAACCAAATTAAGAGGGTGGTGTACTTTCATACATAAGACTTTTTGATACCATAATTTATAAATTAAAATATCAATTAAAGGAAAATTAATTGGTTTTCCATCACCATTTTTTTTCCAAATATCGTTAAATAGAGTTCTATCAATCCCTAAATAACCACCCCACTCCTCTGGTTCGCGACAGTATTCTGTAGAAAAGTTTGATCCAGTAATGATATGTTTAATCTTATGTTTTCGTGCGAATCTGTACAAGCTAGAAAAAAAAACTGCGTCTTGAACCAAATCTTGGTCCGGAATACCAGAACGAAGAAATGCTATGTGCATGCGTCGCATGGTATCCCAATGTATTACATCAGTAAAGAGATCGAGATTAAGACCGTCAACTAATTTCTCAATATTGCTTACGGCTTGTTCTGTATTCCAACCCGCATCAACATGATAAATTAATGGACGTAAACCTAACTTTTTGCTCGCAACATAAGTGGCGTAAGAACTATCTAGCCCACCACTTACTCCAATGATACAGTCATAATCCTTTCCTTTGCCTTCCTGCCGAATAAGATTCGCCACACCTAAAATATAACTTTCATTATTAGAATTTGAGTTCCAATTTTTTTTTAATACTCTTTGAGCACTGCAACAGTAGTCGCAGCGCCCATACTCATCAAATATAATATTTGGGTCAGAAGTATCCATGATGCAACTAGTGCAGAGTTGATATGGTCGCTTATTCATTCCTGGCTACCAAGTAAATTTAATTTAGATGATTTTTCTCTTTGGCTCTCGTATAAATCTCTTATTTTTTCAATAATTTGATGCGCCGTGTAATTATTTTTAACTTTAGCTATATTCCATATTGACATAGAGCTCCTTAATTCTGGGTTCTCGAGTTGAAGAAGAGCATGACAAAGAGCCTCAACATCGCTAGTAGGAACAAGTAACCCTCCAAACTTCTCGATCATGTCGCTATTGGCACCCACGTTTGTAGTAACTACAGGCAATCCTCGTGCCATCGCCTCAAGCAAAGCAAGAGAGAAGCCTTCCGAATATGTCGGGAACATAAACAAATCCGAACTATCTAAAACACCCTTCAACATAGTAAAGTCAATGTTCCCAAGAAACTTCATATTCTTTGGTGGCTCTAAATTTAAGTTCTCTAAATTTAGCATTCCTGCCATTAAAAATGAAATATGAGGCATACGATTTGCAACCTCAACCATTTCAAATAGGCCTTTAGTACGTATCATGTGCCCCACAAAAACCACTTTTGTAATTTTAGAGTTTATTAGATGATCACTTGCAATAAAGTCTTCATTAACAAAATTTGGAATAGTGACGCATCTTTTTCCACTTAAATAATTACAATATTTGCTTGATATCTCATTTAAAACTAATATGCTTGAAGCAATTTTCAAGCAGCGTTTAAGAAAAAGGTTTCCAATATATGATTTTCCAATTGCATCAGGTACATTTGCATGGCAATGCAAAATTAATGGTACGCCCCAAATGCTAATGATAAAGGCTGTAAAGTAATCCCTTATCACTCCAAATTTTGAACAATTACAGTTTAAATGAACCACCTCAGGTTTAAAGAGTATAAGATTAAAGAATGTGAGTCCCCAGATTTTTATGGTGCGCCTAAATTCATCCAAAAAATAAAAGTTGTTTCCAAGCTGACTTGCTCTCTGACCAATGAAGCTGGTATTAATAATCTTTATATTTAGATCTTGATTCAGCGAATGATTAATAAAATTTTTCAGCCAAACTGCATCGCCCCCTACTGGTGGTGGTAGCGCTCCAATCAATAATAATTTATTCACAGTGTATTTTAAGCTCTTAACTTATCAATGATAGCGTATGGCACTATCAATACGGCAAATAACTTTAACTTCATTAATCCCCATGGGTGGTTAATACATAAATGCAATGCGTACTTTCTTTTTCCGCACTTTAATGCGTTTAATACCTTTTGAAAAATTAATCGATTTTTAACGTAAATTAAATTTAGATTTGATGAAATTCTTTTATCATGCGATATATTCTTAATCCAATGTTCTACCTCTGCAAGCTCTCGGTCAGACTGAACAAATGATGTATTTTTACCGTGCCATCGATAAAAAGCTATTGGTTTTTGTACGCAAGCAAATTTGTATTCTGCTGCTAATCGGATAATTAGGTCATAGTCTCCAATTATTTGGTAATGAGTATCAAAACATTTATCTAAACTTTCAATTGCGCTACGCCGTATCATGATTGTTAAAATTCCAACTACGTAATCTTTTAATAAAGCATCTAAGACTAAGCCTTCTGGAAGTTTTCTTTTGTTGGCGATAACAATATCCTGCTTTTTTCTTTCATTTTTCAACCAATAATTTCCATACACTACTGCTACATCTTTATTTTTGAAAAATGGAATTTGTTGGGCTATCTTTTCTGGCTCCCACCAATCGTCCACATCAAGAAATGCAATGTATTCTCCAGAAACTTTCTGCATTGCCATTGATCGAGCCTCATATAGCAAAGTATGGCTAGGTGCTAAGAAGTACCTAAATCGGATGTCCTTAAACTCTTGAAATATTTGAGCAGAGTTATCAGTTGAACGGTTATCCCAAAAGATTAAATCCCAGTTTTCATAAGTTTGAGCGATCACACTATTTATCGCCTCGCGAAGATATTCTTCGCCGTTATAGCAATTCATTATGATGCTTACTTTATCTCCCATAGTCTGCATTTAACTTCATTGACTCTATAGTTGTTTTTAGGCCAAGATACAAGGGAGTCTTTGGCTCCCACCCAAGTAATTGTTTAGCGATGTTGATATTTCCATACAGAGCCATGTTTTCGCCTTGGCGATACGCAATCTGACCAAATTGAGGTTGTCCACCCCCCACTAATTCTGTAATTTCATGAACTATATGTCTGATCTCAATTGGTATACCAGATGCAATATTTATAACATGGCCGTTAATTTCAGAATTTTCGAAGCACTTGTATATTGCATCTACTAAGTCATTGATATAGCAAAAATCACGTAACTGCCTTCCCTCAGAAACTGGGAATGAGCGGTTGCCTAAACATCCTTCAATAACTTGCGGCAAGAATCGTTGCTTATTCTGGCCGGGGCCATAGATTAAAAACAATCGCAATATGACAACTGGAAAACCCTCCTCTCGGCTAAGCATCTGCAAAAAGTGTGTGCATGCGAGCTTAGCTAGAGCGTACGGAGAGCCGGGACACTCTCTTAAAGATTCATGTTGTGGCGCCGGTACATTTCCATATTCGTCACTACTTCCAATTTGTACAAACCGCTTTATTGCCTTACGATTAAGACACTGAAGGAGATTAACCAGCCCATTAAAGTGAGAATCGATCAGTCTACGTCCACCCTCTTTGAAAGGGGTGTGATCAACATATCCAGCTAAGTTGACAATATATTCAAATGGGCTATTTAGTATTTCACTCAATGAGTGTGAATTTGTTAAGTCAGCACTCAAATAGGTAACCCCTGGCTCAAGCTCGGGGGCCGCATGGGGTCCAATACTTAAACTAGTTACACGCCAACCTTTGCGTACTCCAAAAGCAGCAACATGCCGACCAATAAACCCGCTTCCGCCAACAACCAGAAGTCTTGGTGTGCTTACTTTTTCCATGGGGCGGTTCCGGCGCACCATAGGCTTTCTAATGCATCACGGTCACGCTTAGTATCGACGCACTGCCAATAACCATCATGCCGCCAGGCTTGTAACTCTCCCATAGCTGCAGCCATTTCTAATGGATCACGCTCTAATATGGTGTTGTCGTCTTTAATCAAATCAAAAAAATTAGATTCAACTATGAAATATCCTCCATTAATCCAACCCTCATGCAGTTGGGGCTTCTCCTTAAAGCTTATGACTTGCGATTCATTTAACTCTAATTCACCAAATCGTGCGGCCGGTCTTACAGCTGTTACAGTTACCATCTTTCCGTGACTTCGATGAAACTTCAATAATTCATCCAAATCAATATTGGCAAGACCATCGCCATAAGTCAACATGCAGGTTTCATTGCCTATAAATTTACGCATCCGTTTTACCCGACCACCGGTCATTGAACTGTCTCCAGTATTTACCAAAGTAATCTGCCAGTCCAAAGGATCCAATTGATGCGGAGTGATTTCACCGGATGCGAGGTTAACCGTAAAGTCAGCATTTAGTGAACGATAATTCAAAAAATATTCTTTAATCACCTCAGCTTTGTAACCTAATGCCACATAAAAATCTTTGTGCCCAAAGTGTGCGTAGGTGCGCATTATGTGCCATAAAATTGGCTTACCACCTACTGCGACCATCGGCTTAGGTATTGTGTCGGTATACTCAGCCATGCGTGTACCAAATCCGCCTGCAAGAATAATTACTTTCAATTTAATTCCATATAAAATCAATTTCAGAGACTGCCATACGCTCCACCTCGGCAGGGTCATGTAAGATATTTGCTAAATTAAGCACTAAACTTGGCGAATGGCCTAGCCCCTGAAACCCAAACCAAATTCCTGGTGGCACAGTGATGCGTACATAGCGTGCTTCGCCAATAGTCTCAGAGCGAAATTCTTGAGTATCTTCTGAACCCAATGAGAAGAATACAAACCGTACTCGTCCTATTGGCACGACTAGATTCATGGTCATTCGTAAATGTCGCTTCCAAGCCTTCACGGAGCCAGCACTTATCCAAGAAAAGTAAGCCTCACCAAAGCTCGAGTACCCATTGTCACCCTTTTTCATTGCATGCATTACATCTCCACCCTGGGTCATAATTCTGGCTAATGTGGTAATTTGAATATCAGCGACTGTCATTGTGCCCAATCTAAGCCGCACTCCTTAGCTCGCCTGGTATACGCAGAAATTTGCATTTTGGTAGTATTTTCAATTTGATTTGAATTTAGGTAATAATCTCGATACCATTCTGCCGTCATGCGTACGGTATCTTCAAACCCCATTACAGCATGCCAGCTTAAGTAGTGAAGAGCCTTATCGCAATTAAGTTTTAGCAGCCTAGATTCATATGGTCTATCTAATGGTTCAACCATAGTTTGCCACCGAACTTGCTCCCAATGCTTTGCCATTTGTTGCACCAACTCTAGTACGCTATGATTTTGCTGTGCTTGAGGTCCAAAATTAAATGACTCGCCATGAAAATCCAAATGGTTTGTCAATGAGATAGCCAAAGCAAAATATCCGCTCAATGGTTCGAGCACATGCTGCCATGGACGGGTTGATTGTGGATTACGTAAATCTACTGAGCCATTCTTGGACCAAGCCATCACACAATCAGGAATAATCCGACTCGAAGACCAATCTCCACCTCCAATGACATTTCCTGCTCTTGCAGAAGCAATTCGTACTTTACTCGTAGATTTTGGGAAATACGATTGAATATAGGATCGTATCGCTAACTCAGCAGCACCTTTGGATGAGCTGTAAGGATCAGGTCCTCCCATAGCATCTGTTTCACGATATCCCCAGACCCACTCTACATTGTCATAGCATTTATCGCTAGTGATTAGAACTGCCGCACAGGCCTTGTTTAAACTTCGTAAAGCCTCTAGGATATTGATAGTACCCATTAAATTAGTCTGCCAAGTTTCTACAGGATCTTCATACGATCGGCCCACTAATGCCTGTGCTGCAAGATGAAAAACAAAATCAGGCTTCGCAGATACAATCGCTTCCTTTAAATCATTCTGGTTACAAATATCAATTCTATGATCCACGATACCTTCAGACAACTTTGCAGAAATAAAGTGAGATGGGTTTGTGGATGGATCAAGAGCAATACCAACCACATTTGCGCCCAATGAACGCAGCCAAGCTGTAAGCCAAGAGCCCTTAAAACCAGTATGACCAGTAATAACGACCGTTCGTCCTTCAAAGTATTTTTTCATTAAGTGCAGCTTACTCAGTGTTGATTGATTAACGTCTGTAACATTATAAGATTGTTTTTTAGGTCATTCACCAATATAACTAATTTCAAAACGATTCCTAAACCACAATTGCTCAGTTACGCTTTTTTGTTCGATTACCTTTATGGGCTTTTATCGTTAATAAGTTGTATATGCAAACCAATTGATTGAGTAGTGCTGGCTACACCTATTTGCTTTTTTTAAAGATTCGCCTTAATTCCTTGTAAATTAAGATAGCTTTTGCATATTAACTGTCATGCTCCAATTAATTCACCATGGATCATAAATTACTCTTAAGCTAGGTCATTAAATAATAATTTTTGGATTCATGTCTTCAATGGTGACGAGTTTTGCAATAATCTTTTCCAGCGATCTACTCGGGAATCCAAGTTAAAAAAATTGATTTCTTCATGCTCACCACGTGATTTAAGATTAGCTGATACCAAAGCTACCGCTAGTTCTGCAGGCGTACTGGCAAATATTACTCCATCATAACCACGCAAAGGACTCATATTAAGTGTACTCGGATCCAATGCTACTACTGTCGGCATACCAGCGCAATAGGTATCAACAGCCCCAGAGGTGGTCGTGCTGGAATAAGCTACATCACACTCTTTCAATAACTCAAAAATGGGTTTTGTACTTATCTGAAGTGTAATATTTGGATAATCCTCTATGTAAATTGGACATGCTGGATGTGGCTTTACCAATAAAGTCACATCACCTTCAAGTAATTGCATAGCCTTCTCTAAGAGGTGCATTTGCAATTGCATATTTTTTTTAAGATAGTCACCTAGCACTAAAATTCGTATTTTATCTACAGAATTCTTCGCTAAACGATCCCTTTTTTCAATGCTAAGCAATTGTAAGTAGCGTAGAGCCTCTACATCCACTAAATCCTGCGACGGGTACCCAGCCTCCTCAAATGACAGTCGCATTGCTGGCCCATTGCAGGCCACTTTGTGGGGTAGAGGCAGATCATTATTACCCGTTCGGCAGTAACTACGAGTATCAAAAAAATACCGCAAGTCCCAAAACCGAATGCAAGAGTGCGGGTACCCGATCAGTCGCCCGTGCCCCGCCGCTGTCCAAGCATGAATCAAGCCGAACTCCCAACCCTGATTCTCTTGTAAATACACGCCATGACCTTGCAGAGGCTGACCCTCAAATGCCGATTCGAGCAGGTTCAAAAATAACAGGTTATTCAGAGCAGTTATGCCAAATATGGACTGCCTCCAATCCTCCACTACCAAGTGCCACAAGTGGCTATCCGGGTGATGATATGCGGGTAGCCACCTTCGCATACGAATGGATGCGAGCATCAAACGCCCCCAATCGCGCAGCGTACGAAGCACTACTGCAGGCCCTAGAAATGTATCAAGCACCACATGACACTGCAGTCCCTGTCCGGCTTTATTCCAAGTGCGCAGCAGCTCAGCCGCTCCCTCAGACGTTGGGAGCAATGCATCCTTCACGTAGATATGTAGCCAATTTGTAGCGTAATCTCCCGCTTGAAGCACCTCTGGGAGAGGCCCCCAGTAACGGCTTTCAAACCGCCCCTGCGCAGTGGCCGCAGGTACCAGATTGAAAAGGTAAGACACCAAGGAGACCCTCCCTCGCGAAGTGCGCCACTCTTTTAGACCCACTCCGCGCAAGGGCCAGCGTACTAATAGGTAGTGTGTTAACCATACCAATGCCTGCAGCACTTGCGGAAGCAGGCAAAAAATATGCCTAAACCAGGACGACTCGATTTTGGGAGTTTGTAGCCTCATCAGCGTAAAAGGAATAGCATTCTTTGCACACCAAACTCGCATACACTCCGCCAACGCATGGTTAGCAGTCGCCAATTCAACACCATCGATCTGCTGCTCGTGAGCCCACTCCTCAAAGGCCATAAACTTTATCGCATCATTGATAAGTGGAGATTTCTCATAATTGCACTTCTCCGTAATTTTTGTCATCCACCAATAGCTAAAGCCAGGCCGAAGACATAGATGATCTACTACGCGCGCATCATGTAAGGATGTCTCTCCCAGGTCGTGTACCCAAGCTAAATACCGTGCACGTAATCGCTCTGCATTTTTTTCGACCTGTTGCGGGATCGATATCACATTCTGGTTGCAATCTGCGGCGTAACTCTTCCACAACACAGTCGCAAAACCATTTTTCAGCGGTACATTCTCCCCATCAAAAACGTACAACAGATTTAGATCGCAGTAATTTTTCAAACTATATAACGAGCAAGTTGTTTACCTCATACAAAACCCTCAAACTGAAGCGATAAAATAAGTGCCCTGTGCTCTAGGATCTTCTTTAGACGGTGTCATGATGTATCCTGCCTCTAAATACGTAAGATTAAAGTAATCGAGTATCCCACTTAAGTCAGAAAATTTACCCCGACCATATTTCTGAACGCCAGGCGGATAGGTAGCTAATAAATGTATCAAATAGGTTGGCTTATCGCGTTTCTTGGCATAGTTATTGATATCCAGCAGAAATCTATCAAGGTCATCTAGCACATACCACGTTATTTCAGCCATCACAAACACATCGGGTTGCAAACTTTCATACAATGAGAATTCTGAAAATTGACCTTGTATAAACGAACATTTTGAGTTTATCGCCTTTGCTTTCTCAATTGCCGTTTTTGAAATATCAACCCCAGTAACACTAAAACCCTCTCTGCGAAGAAGGTCGGTGAAATGTCCAAATCTACACCCCAGTTCAATAACTCGATCTGCAGCACTATCATTTTTTAATCTATGCAGCCAATTAACAGCAATTCTCTTTCGGGTATCTTGAGCATTATTAGGCATAGACTGAAACCAAGGGTCATCAAATGATTGATATAGTCCCTCAAAATCACCGACCAAGACTCCATCCTTAATTACATAATCCTGATAGCAGGGTTTTATTACATTATTCATACACCCTCTCGCTAAAAAAACGTTACATTACTTAGACGAATTCGACATCAAAGTTTACTATTAATGATATTAGTATTTCTATCGAATCACATTTTAAAAGTTACTTAAAAGATGGTAACTCATTCACTTCCAAGCCCTCAATGGCAGACTTTCCCATTGCCAATATTGCCTCTTCAGCACTTCCCCCAATATGCGGCGTTGCCAAGAAATTCGGAAGGTTCAGCAACTCGGTGTCATGCGGCGGCTCCTCCGCGAATACGTCAAAGGCAGCAGCGGCAAGCCGCTTATTTAGTAAGGCGTGCTTTAGTGCAACCTCATCCACCAACCCGCCTCGTGCCACATTGACAAGTATGGCGGTCGCTTTCATTAAGGCCAAACGGTCTTCTGTTATAAGCCCGCGCGTACTGGCATCTAGCGGAACATGCAAGGTCACAAGGTCTGAATGCTTCAGCAGATACTCTAGCGAAACTTGCTCCAGTCGGTACTCTTCATAAAAGTCAGGGTACTTACGAATATCGTGGACAAGAATATTGCAGCCAAAAGGCTGCAATATCTTGACAAGATCCTTACCGATATTTCCACACCCAATTATTCCCACAAAGCGGCCAGTGAGTAAGCCGCCCATATGCTGACGCCAAGTGCCAGCTAATACTTCCTGGTTTGCAGAAGGCACATGCCGCAGCATCATGATCATAAACGCCAAAGTTAACTCCGCTGCCGATCGACGATTAACTCCGCTAGTCCAGCCTAGTCGTTTGTTATGGCGGCGCATGGCCTCTATATCAACCATGTCAAGCCCTACCCCGTATTTGCCAATTACCTGCAACTCCGGTAATCGGGATAACACATAGTCATCGATCGTTTCCAACGCCGTGATGGCTTTAGTATGACCCTTAAGGAATTCAACTAGGCTATCCCCTTCAAACTGTCTTCCTGTATCGTTAAAAGTCACATGTGTGTAGCGCGCTAGCAATAGCGTACGCAAGATCGGATTTTTCGAAAAAGAACGCGAACAAACTGCAACTTTATCCACCGTATTCATAATGCCATCTCTGCCAAAAACTGATTACATTGACGCCAGAAATCCTCATCAGGTGGAACTTCAACGCGTTGAATAGTGGCACTCTCCCCCACTGGAAATATCAAAACCAAGTTACTACTTGTATTTTTTTTATCTTTCATCAAGGCGGATGGCATTACGTCCCGCGGAATAAAGACATTGGAAAATTGATCATAATTTTTACGCAGCACGGAATGCATACGATGGTAGTGATACTCAGGGAGAAGTCCACGCATGAGCGCAATGCGATTCGCCATTTCCATACCGATAGTAACAGCAATACCATGCGGAACTTCAAAATTAGTAGCTGCTTCAATTGCGTGACCAAAACTATGTCCATAATTAAAAATATTACGCTTCCCGCAATCAAATTCGTCCTCTTCTATAAATCGCTTTTTTATAATTAATGATTTTTTAATATAGGTACTCAGAAGTTCATAGTCGACTCTTAGAAGATCGTAATCAGCACTAATTCGATCAAACGCATCCGCCGAATCAATCGCATGAACTTTTAGCATTTCCCCAATACCAGACAAAATGTCCTCGACATCGAGTGTTTTCAAAAACTGAGTACTTAATAAAATCTCGTTAGGTGGATTAAAAGTACCCAATATATTTTTTATTTTTCCCAAATTTATTGAACTCTTTGAGCCAATGCAAGAATCGGCCTGAGAAAGTAACGTTGTAGGTACAAATTTCCACTTTAAACCACGTAGCAAAGTACTGGCAATGAAACAAGTAATATCCTGAATGATTCCACCACCAATAGCAACTAGCGTGTGGTCTCTCCGAATGCCATTCTCTATAAGTCGTTCATAGATTGGGAGAATCTTTTCGATAGATTTGTTTTCCTCGGTGGCCTCTACCATGATAGTTCTTTTATTCTGTACGATTGATCGCAACTCTTTGTCGTAAAGTCTTGCAACATTATTATCTAATAAGTAATGCACCTCTCCAACCAAAATAGGCGAGAGATTTCGTAATAGTTCATTTTCAAAATGAACTGAATAAATACCCTTATGCGACTGAATGTGAAGATTATCAGACACGACTAAATCCTCCATCAATTGCAATATTTTGTCCAGTTATGTAAGTATTCTTTTTGCTGGCAAGCCAGACCGTAAATCTAGCAATCTCTTCAACAGTTGCCATTCTTCCGATAGGGACCGTCGATATTATTTTTCGTATCCCTTCATCACCTAACATCGTGCGTGTCAACTCTGTATCCGTAAATCCGGGAGCAATACAATTCGCCAAGATACCATCTTCTGCGTGCTCTGCGGCCAGTGAAAGTGTCAGGCCATCTAATGCAAACTTACTTGTCGAATAAGATGCTCGGTGCGATTTACCAATTTTCCCCCATATGGAAGAAAGATTGACAATTCGCCCCCATCCTTTTCGACTCATGCTGGGAATTGCCGCCTGACACAGACGAAATGGAGCGAATACATTAACTTGCTGAATGCGTTGAAATAACTCTGGGTCGATCTCAACAAAAGGCAGATTTTTATTTATGCCTGCATTGTTAATTAAGATGTCCGGCTCTGAGTCTCGGACAAAATCTGCACATGCATTAATATTTTCTATCGCACTAAAATCAGCTTGATAATACTTATGTAGATTAGTGCCGGGATCTCTTTGGGTACCTGTGCCAATTACCCGCGCCCCTAAAGACAGAAACTCATTTGCAATTGCTGCGCCAATACCTCGTGTGGCGCCTGTGATAAATACTGTTTTATCTTGCAAATCAAAATCTGACATAAATTAGGCCGGTGTAACAAAACGCAATAAGTAAGCACCCACTAAATGATCAAGCACCATATGTGCATCCTCCGCAGGTCCGTATTCTTTGGGGGCAGTAGGTACATGTACTCCTTCGTCTGCCATCGGCTTCATCTTGCCGCCATCAAAGGCCGTAATAGCAACCGTCTTGATGCCCGCGGACTTAGCATACTTAAAAGCTTTAATTAGGTTTGGGGAATTACCGGAGGCAGAAATACCCACTACTACATCGCCTTTTCGTCCCAGGACTTGTAGCTGTCGTACAAAGATGTCCTCAAATCCAAAGTCATTTCCTACTGCAGTAATGATGGCCTGATTGTCAGTCAGACTCACAGCTCGGAAAGGTTTATCGTATGAATTGGTGCCAATTGCAATATCGTTTGCAAAATGACTTGCAGTAGCTGCGCTACCACCGTTGCCAATAAAGTAGATAGTTGCACCGCGTTCTCTGGCATCGAGAATTGTCTGTACAAATTGACCTATTTCGTGCACATCAATGTTTTTAAGAATGCTTGCCAGATACTCTAGGTACTCCCCCGCAAAGACTTCAGGGTTTTTGGTAAAAAATCGATCAATATTGTTCATTGGTTACTCTCATCTGGATTCGAAATGGAGTATGCTTTTCTCCACTTAGAATCTGCATAATAAATTTTATACACTAACTTCATGGTATTTAACGCATCCAGCGAAGAGCCACTTTCAATGGGCTGGTCGTTACGGATACATTCCACAAAACGATTAATCTCTTCCTCCCATGACGGATCATGATTGTAGCGTGTGAGCTGCTCTTTGGGGTCGCCATTGTCATTTTCGTGGTCCACCATTGCCACTGTAAGGGTTTCCGCGCCATAACTTTTGGTGCCGGACAAAAGCCCACCCAGTATTAGGCTACCTCTCTCCATATTGATGTCCAGATTGAAACGATGACGCCATTGGGTAGCAGATGAATTGAGCATACCAACCACCCCTTCGTCTGTTCGCATTAATGCGTAGGCATTATCTTCCACTTCGTAACCCCAATGGCTATTGGACACAAAACTATAGACCTCACTGAACTCACCCGCAAATAGCCGCATCAAATCTACCATATGGATGCCCTGGTCCAACAATACACCGCCACCCGCAATCTCGCGCCGAGTTCGCCAGTCCGGCTGGTTGAACGTAATGAGCTTAGACTTACCGTATACACCACGCATATTGATAATGCCTCCGAGTTCGCCAGAGCGAATCAATTTCAACGCATCTTTTACCGAGTCGTGGTAGCGGTGATTAAAACCATACATTAACTTGCAATCCGGCTGCTTAGCCTCACTTCGAATTACCCGTTCGATATCTTCCACATTGCGCCCAGGTGGTTTCTCGCAAAACACGTGTACCCCTGCTTCAATACCTGCAATTGTTACCTCTGCCGCAACTTCGTTAGTCAGGCACACAATTAAAACATCCAGCTTTTCTTGAAGTAAATTGCGATAATCTGTATAGTGGCGCACCCCATCAGATAACACGCCGTTGCCCTCAAACGAGCGATCACAAACCGCGACCAATTTCGTATGCGGATTGCGTTCAATACACATGCGGCGACGTTTCCCCACAATGCCATAACCGGCAATGCCAACTTTTAAATTAGTCATATTTAGTCATCAGTTATCGGCCGTCTGCCAATCACCCATACATGTGAACTCAATCGCTGATCAACTAAAAACTGCTGAAATGCTTCAGCCCTTTGGTCATCTGCCAGTAACTGTCTTAAAAATCTCTGCCCCTTTAATAATCCAGGATCTCGCTTTACTGCGTTACGAACGATATCCACATCCAGCTGTCCTGGTGTTGTTACCATCACATCAACCAAACCAGCACGTTTAAATAACTCTTCAAATCCACGCGATGATAAAAAATTAATATGGTGTGGTGGAGATATTTGGTTCGATTTATCCCACAAGGTTTGCAAATCAAATCCTTCTATTCCGAGAGTACTTACAAAAACATATCCGCCAGGGCGAGCTAGTTTCACCAGTGACTTAACGAACTCTAATGGCTCGTAAACATGTTCTAGGACCTCAAAACAAACTACTAGGTCAGCTGAGCTATCTTCCCCGCGTACATTCTCAACAATATCCTCAACGACTTCAAAACCTTTAGATCTGCATTGAGCCGCTAAAGAGGATGAAGGCTCAATCGCCAGTACTTGGGTATGCGGAAATTTATTTCGCCACTCGTCTAAAAAAATGCCGTAGCCAGCACCAACATCAATCAGTCGATTTACGTTGATGCCCCTTTCGGCGCACAAAGCTCCCAGACGATTCACTCGAGGGCGGAAAATTTTCTCACGCCGCATCTCGGCTACGGCTGGGAAGAAAACATTAGCCCAGTAATGTGCAGACTCAGATCTGCGGTAAAACGCCTCAAACGCTTCAATAGTAGGCCTAGGGCTTTGAAACAAAGAACCACAGGACCGGCACTGGGCATAGGCAAAACCATTTTTATCGAAATTAAAAATAGATCCATTTATGCCACATCCCACACAGGGTATATCTACGCGCCCCGCACTGCCAAAGTACAGTGCGGCATCCTGTGCGCTAAGCTCCAAATAGCGATTAAGCATCGCCTCTGGCCGAATATCGTTTTCTTTCATAGATTTAAATATTTATTCATGATGGCGTCATCCCTCATGAGTTCAGCGGCATCTAACAGCTCCTGCGGGGTATCGACTCCGATGGTGACTGCTTCTGTTAGCACCATCCGGATCTTTCCACCGAGCTCCAAAACTCGGTTCATATCGATAGACTCTATTTGCTCCAGCCGGGTTTCGGTCTGGGAGTTAAAACTTAATAAAACATCTCGACGAAAAGCGATAATGCCAGTCTGCATATACATCGGCACATTATCGATACCACGCCATGGCGAAGGGATTGGTTCCCTCGAAAAATACATAGCATCATTATTTTTATTGACTACGACCTTGACATTATTTTTATCTATAAACTGCTCATAGGTGCGTAAGCTCGACATGATGTTAACAATGTCTACTGACGGGTCGTTAAAATGATGAAGGGTTTCACCAATAGTTTCCGGCAATATTAGGGGCTCATCCCCTTGCACCATCACCACTACATCCAGCTGCTTGCCAGTGGTTGCCTCAATTTTTTCCAAAGCCTCAGCTGTACGAGTTGTAGCACGCAAATGCGCGCTTGAGGTCATAACAGCTTGACCGCCTATTCCGCGCACATAAGCAGCAATGGGCTCGTCACATGTGGCTACAAAAGCTGCAGAAAGCCCGGGCGCTAAACGAGTCCGGTGATAACAATGCCCTACCATGGGCATTCCATGTATCAACTCCAACGGCTTGTTGGGGTAACGAGATGCTCCCATGCGGGCAGGAACGATACCAATAGAGTTCATAATTTGTAGCTTTCTTAAACTGTTGTAGCAGCTGAATATAATTCATCATCACCAAAACATATTACTCATGACATGAGGGCTCACTCAGTCACTTCCCTCTGAGAACATAGCCGCAAGCTGGCGCAATAGCTCCCTATACTCGAACTGGAGTTCAAAACTTTGCGCAATCTCATTCGGCTACCACAACTTCAATTTCTCCAGCAAGGTATCTATATTAACTCTAATATCCAAAACTAAGGGATGCATCCTTAATCAAATACCTAATCGTCATCTGGTGATTAAATTTTTGAGTATGCTCTGCGGTTTGCTCTTGATTTGTTGACTTGTAATCACTTATTGATGGCTCTAATCAAGCATTGATAATTTCTTATCAGATTTAATCCAAAAAATTTGATTTAAATTATATTAGAAACTGATCTAAAGTTGCAGGGATGATGTTAGGTATACTCAAGTCAAACTCACCAGCAAGTTGTTCTTTAAGCTTGCAATACTGCCTGACCAACTCGGCGTCACCATCTAGACAACGCGAGACGAGATCCAGCATGTGTTTCGTATCAGAAGCAAATGCGAAATGAAATTCTTTTGGATAGATCTCAGTACAAATACCTTTAAGGTTATGGGTGCTGTCCAAAACAACAACTTTTTTTCCGGCAGCCAAGCACTCATCTGCCAAACTTGTCTGGACGGAAACAACAACATCTGCCAGCTTACACAAAGCGTAACTTGCATATAAGTTAGTGTAATCGTCGCATAAAAATATATTCTGCACACCAGAAAAGCTCTCTAACGCCAATTGTCGATCTAGCTCATTAAGTTGTTTAAGACGTAACACCACGGCTGCATAAGGAAATGCCGATGCTAAGCACCTAACGCGCTCATGCAAATTTAGACTCGCAGAAATACTAACATAGGGCGAGGATTCCGAATCTAGCTCATCGGTAAACCACCCAAGCACAGCAATGATCGCAGTGAAGTTCAGCACACTTACTCCTCCATACTTTTGCATACTTAAATCTTCAAACGTTGGTAATTCGGCCCCAACTAAGAAAATGGTTCGCCACGCTCCAAAATCAACTGCATGTCGGCAGGCGATAGATGGATTTCTTTGCCCATATTTTGTAAACAGTCCGCCGGATAACAAGTATGTATCAACGATAGCGCAATACATAGATCCAAAGGATGCCGATCCACGTTCTTGCAACGCAATAGTGCGAATACCTTGACTCTCGAGGGCTAATGACAGGGTCTTGGGGAAAAGTATGTCGTAGTCAATAATGACGTTTTTCAATCTAGGATACTCTAACAAAGCCGCCTGCCAAGATCGCATCGCATAATGTATACGAGTCAAAAAAATAACCCCTAGAAATTGATCAAGCGAACGAATGTTGATTATCTTAGAAAAAAAGAACCTGATACTCGCCAACATATTGGGCAAATTAGGCACACGGCGCAAATCACGCATCACAAGGTCTTCCTTGCTTTCCGAGTCGGTCAATAGTTTCTGCCTGTCTAGTACCAGTCTCAAGACGTTAGATGGATGCAAGCGGCTACGACTATTAATAGAAAAATAGTGGAGTTTATTAAACAGTCTTCCATAGCTAATAGACTGATGGAATACAACGGCGATATCTAGTAAGTTATTTTGTTGACTCGCTGCTACGCCAGCCAAGGAACTCTGTGGCACTTGAGGTGCAAATAGCTTTTTAACCTGCTGAACAATTTTCATAATAATTTTGACAAAGAGTCCAGCAAGATCATCTGTGGGGAAAAAAATATGATGAAGGCGAACTGAATCCGGCGTACTGCTAATGCGGTGTACATACGACTGGAAAGTGGTGTGTACATAACAAACTCGCCGATACTTCTGGGTAGCATTAAGAAAAAGAGCTACTGCACCAATATCTAAGTAGCCAAGGTAGCTTACCAGCGTCAGCTTGATTTTATCTTCGAGCCCTGTTATTCCTGGGAATTCAGCTTCTAATCCTTGTAGCAGTTTGAGCGGCAAAAGCTGCTCCACTCGGCTATAGAGGAGGGACTCAATACCGTAGTCGTAATACCGCACCCCTTTTAGCGATTCTGCACTTGCCAGTGGCAAGCATTGAATAGGCAACAATTTTTGATAACGTTGGAAAATTCCGGAATGGCGAAGTCCAAAACTACAACGTAAATAGTAAACGTCAAATATTATTCCCAACAGCAAAGCTGGAAGCGCGGAAATAAGGTTAAGCTTTTGAAATACTATCAACATTGTATTATCATTTCTTCTTATCAATATTAATTAAGCGCATTTGTTAAACTGCGACAACTAATAGCCTCTCCGCTTCATCAGCAATAATTTCCCAAAGCGGCGCCTCTGGAGAACCTTCTGCTTTAATATACCTATTTATATAGGTTAGATAACGCGTAATGTTGATCTGATTTAGGGTAAGTGCAACATCTTCTTGAAGCTCATAATCAATATTTAATAAGGGGGTATTTAAAAACTGACTTACACCGACAATCTGATATCCCAAAAATGATTTCATGAGCTCGTCTGAAATTAGATGAGTTATTGGCTTATTCGCTAGAATCGAAAAACTTATTGATGTAGAAAAATGAACAAAAATCTGACTCGCGCCGTTAACTGCCTCTGGTGTTTGCCCATGCAAAAGCTTTCTATTACCCCACAAGTGCGGTCGCTTTGAATATTGCGCACGTGGATGTGCTGCAATATAAACTGGGATACCGGTATATCGTTGATATTCATTAAAAAAACGGTTGATAGCGGAGTAGTAAACCGCCTCAGTAACTGGAGGCAGAACTCTGAATCTAGCATAGTCTGGGTGGTAAACAATGTCCTCATCTAAAAAAAGGGCGTACTCACCTTGATGTGCTAGATTAAAACGAGGCAATGTACGCCATCGATCATAATCAAATGAGTGTGCATAAATTACGAATCTTGCCTTGATGACATCATCATCGTCAATGCCTCCATGTATCAATAAGTCAATTGGCTTCACCGGTAATAGCTTTTTACTTACAGCTCTGACTGCTAGCTCCAAAAAAATTTGCACAGTTGTCGGTTTCCACACCTTAAATATCAATCTCTTGACACGCTCCAAAAAAGATACTTGGGATAAATATAGCTTCCCAACGCGTAATACAATTCGCAAACCACCTTTTTGCAATATATGGCGACGAACTACATCACCTGAATAAGTCTCGCCCAGCATATCAATTATGATGCTACAAGTACCAACTGGATCTAAATTGACTAGCTCCTGCGCACTCGATATTGAGGTATATTTGTAACCCGCATCTACTGAAACATTAGGTTGCTTAGGAATTTTTGGATATATAAAATTTGTGCAATCAAGAATTTGAACACTGTATCTGCTTGCCAAATACTGAATACCAAATCTAATATAGTCTCGCTGATCTAAATGTGATTCGATTAAGAAAGTTAATTTGCGTTTCACTAAAAAATCTTTACCTATAGCTGGGGCTCGGCTACTAATGCTTGCGCTACGAGTAAATCGAATACATCATCAATATCTATGCTGTGCTCACGTTGCATGAGATAGAAGCTTGCGCTTTTCTCATCAATAATTTTTCCGCTAAGCAGAAATTGCTCCGTACGGGTAATATATATTGCTCCATTTATGTAGTAGTAATTATTGCTGTAGTCCTGTCTTCTAAAGGCACCGGAGATATTCTTTGACAAATAACTCCAGCCATCTGACCTTAGTTCTACGCACTCAAACGGATGCTCCCTCATACTATTTACACTAACTAATGAATTTTTTTTACTGCCCCGGTAAAGCTGAATCGCCTCATCAATGTCTTTGAAGGTGCGAAGAGGAGAAGTTGGTTGTAATAAGATAAAGGCTTCATCATGCGTCACTGATCCTTCCCTCAGCCAATTAAGACAATGCGCTAATGTAGCCTCGATGGGGGTATTATCATACGCTAAATGTGGTGGGCGCTGGTAGCTGATATCCAAACCTAGACCGGATCCTAACGCAGCAATCTCTGGATCATCGGTACTGAGCACAATACGACTCACAAACTGACTCTGTTGGGCTGCTTCAATTGTGTACTGAATTAGAGGTTTTCCACCCAAAAGTACTAAATTCTTACGCGGTATACCCTTTGACCCCCCTCTTGCAGGAATAATTACTAACATCAGAGTCCTAGGTCTGCAGCTATAAAATTTAGCTTAGTGGCCACCTCATTAATACGCTCCTCGGTCATTTTTACCATAATAGGTATTGCAATGGATGTCTCCAGTAAATCTGCACTCTTTTGCCATTCAACATTGTAGGTATTGGCATAGCAACCAAATCGCTTAAACATATGGCTCCAGTGTCTTGAAAAATGCCACCGCATAGCATCGGGTAGGTTTTTGGTACCCAAACCAACTTGCTTCATTCTTTGTAAAAAATGATTCGTCGTCTCACGGTCAGGCAACCTAAAAATTAGGGTGTCTCCGATTTCACCATCATCTAGTATGCGTCTGAAATTCCACTTATGTCCACTGTCAACTAATAATTTCTTCAGATTGGCTTTATTCATCCTTTGCGATGCAATTATGAGATCAAGCTTAGCCAATTGTGCCAATCCAATACAACCTTGAATTTCCATCATTCGGTAATTAAAACCAACCCCTATAGCCCCATCCTCTCCACGACTCACCGCTGAAGAGTATTCATGTCCATGATCATGATATCCACGGGCATTTTTAAAATATTCTTCAATATTGGTAAGCACCATCCCACCCTCGCCCGTATTCATAACCTTACCGGCGTCAAAACTAAAACAACCCAAATCACCGATGGTGCCAAGGTGTTGACCACAAAAACTTCCACCAACTGCTTGTGCAGAATCTTCCACTACTTTTATGCCGAATTGTCTAGCGATGTTATTGATTTTTCCAATATCAGCAGGGGCCCCCATCATATGAACTGGGATTATAACTTTAGTCTTGGATGTAATCGCAGCCTCTAGTGCCACAGGATCCATAGTAAAAGTATCATCAATGTCTACAATCACAAGTTCCGCACCGGATTGAAGGACTGCCTCAGCAGTTGCAACATATGTAAATGCGGGGATTATGACCTGATCACCAGGACGCACCCCCAGAGACTCCAATGCCACCCTTAATGCAGCGGAACCTGAGGATACGGCCTGTGCATATTTCACATTAACTTTCTGAGCCATGGACTTTTCAAATTCACGCACACGAAATACACCCTTACGAATAGCCTCAAATCCATGCGCAAATAGAATGCCTCCATTAATATCGAAAAGATCATTGATGGCCTGACGCTCTTCATCGCCAAAAAGTTCGTATCCGGGCATTTAGTCTCGCCTTATAAAGTTAGGAATCGTTTTGAAAAAATGTTTGCAATTAAGACCACAGAGGAATGAATATTACTTGCAGCATAGCCATCAAAAATACTAGCATCGCAGATTGATAAGCCGCCGACTCCTTTGACCATAAAGTTCTGATCCACTGCATCCTGTGCTCCACCAATAAGATGATGCCCGCTAAATACATTATTTCGAATGTAGGCTTCGGGATCATTTTCAATTTGATCTTGATTCAGAATAACTTTTACATAGTTAGACAGGGGTTCGCTGCGAAGAAGCGTGAGGCAATAAGTCAGTGCAGCCTTTAGGAGCTCAATATCACGTGGATTGCTGAGGTAGTCGGGCTTGATGTTTAATCCATCAGGTCCGAGCGAGATATTACCTTTTGATTCTGGATTAATTGGATTTATTGATAAAGAAAATCCTGGGTCATTATGAAAGTATTTACCGTCACTACCGTGGCGACCAGTTTCTGTAAATTGAACTATTTGAATTCGCGTATCTACTAACCCATCGCCATTTAGATCCAAATGGGCGGCCGATGTTGCACCAGTACCCACCATAAATGTTGGAATACCGAGACAATGCTTAAAAAGTAGTGCCATTTTTTTTATAAAACTACACGAAATCTCATTTAGAGTCCCCACATTCTGATTAGCAAGAATATTGACTCGAAGATTTACATGGTCCTGTAAACCATTTCCAATATTTATATCTCCCAAGTTGGTATTTGTTACCGAAATGGCTCTTTTTTTTTCTCTCAGCAATAAATCACAAGTGCCAATTACACCCCCGGCCAAAATAACATGTTCAGCAGCAATATCGCCATTATTAGTAGTCACGCCAACGACCCTTCTGCCATCGGCACTGGTAATGAATTGATTAACTTCCTGCCCTAAACGTAAATCTAAATTTTTAATTTTTAATAAGGATAATACTGAGGATCGAAATAATTTTTTAGTCGTATTTATAATGGGACCACAATTTTGATTGTTTGAAAAATTTGTATCCCCAATTGGAATATCTTTGCGTTCCATCGTTTCCAAAAAAGCCTGATCTATTTGATTTTGCGATGCCAATACCAAATGAATTTTATTTTTTACCGACGAATCTAAAGAATATAATGATGAAAATGCATCAAGTATTTCCGAGTAGTTGGCATTAAACTTTTGTAATATGCGTTGCCACAATATATTAGAGCCAATAGTATGTACGCAACCATTAATAACTGATGCGCCTCCAAGCACCTTGGACTCAAAAAAAGGAATTGTTCGGCCCCAAGCTAAATCTAAATCTCTAGAACCAATATATGGCTGAGTATTGCTTCGAAACAATAAACCAATCATTAAAGGTATTTTATACAGCAATGGATATCTACGGCTTCTACTTTTTTCTAAAACTATGACCCTGTAGTGCCGATGTAGCTGGCTAGCAATAGTCAAACCTGCAGTCCCGCCGCCTATAATAATTAGAGTCTTTTTATTCATTGCTTAGAGTGCTAGCTGAGGACTGCTTGGAATGTTAATCAAACGATGCGCTAATGACTCAGCGATTTCCAAATTCATTCGAGGGCAATTTTTAAAAGGCAAAAGTTCGTGCATCAGCGTCCACGCTGGACGGGTCATCTGGCCACCCTCATTGGTAATCTTAAGCACATCTTCACGCAATTCAGAGACATCAACGTCCAACAGCAAAGTTTGCAGCCAATAGTTGCTGGTGCAGTTTACTGGTTCAGAGACTAATTTAACGCTATCTACTTTAGAAAATGCTGATTGATAAAGTGAAAAAAGCTTTCTCTTTGCGGTGAGTTTTTCAGGCAAACACTCCAACTGGGCACAGCCTAAAGCTGCATTAAGATTTGGTAATCTGTAGTTGTATCCAACTTCATCGTGCATGAAATCCCAAGCATGCGGTATTTTTGCTGTAGTAGTTATATGTTTAGCTCGGCGTGCTAGAGTAGCATCATTAGTCAAGATAGCACCGCCGCCGCCAGTAGTAATTGTCTTGTTACCATTAAAGCTCAGTGTGCCGATAAGCCCAAAGGTTCCAGTATGCTGCCCATGGTAATAACTGCCCAGCGATTCAGCCGCATCTTCAATTAGCGTAATGTGGAAATCTCTTGCTACAGCAAGCAAGCCATTAATGTCCGCGGGATGTCCAAAGGTATGCATAGGCACTATGGCACGAATAATTTTTCCGGTAGTCCGATTGATGCATTGACCGTCGTGCTTCTCTGTATTTGAACGCAGATACTCTCGTAACTTGGTGGCATCTATGCCCAGAGTGGCTTCCTCGCTATCAACAAAATGCGGTGTTGCATTGCAATAGGCGACCGCATTGGGGGTTGCAACAAAGGTTAATGCTGGCATAAGCACTTCATCACCATCCTGCACACCAGCAAGCTTCAACGCGATATGAAGCGCGGCAGTACCATTGACTACTGCAACCGCATAGCCAGCACCCGTAAAATTTGCCAAGTCCATTTCAAACCGGTCTACAAACTTTCCAACCGATGACACAAAAGTTGAATTAAGGCACTCGTTTAGATAAGTCCACTCATTACCATGAAAACTAGGCTCATGCAGAGCTACTGACCCTTGGCCCGTGACAGAGCGAATAGCCGCTGCAACAGATTTGGGAAAGTCTGCTTTCATTGTTGCAAATCCCGGATTTCATAGTTGCCGTGGAAGTTAGGCATTTTTTCAACACGGTCAAATACCCCCTGCTTGATGGCGCTCAAGAGCTCAGTCACTCCGTGGAGAACGGTGTACTCGGGCTCGAAACCAAGTCTGTTACGTACTTTTGCAAAGCTTACACGGTAATTGCGCGGATCAGAGCCATGCTCTTGGTACTTGACTTTCGCATCTGGCAGCAAGGTGTGAATGATATCAATCAGGCCACGCTTTGTGAGGTTATTGACATCACCACCAGCATTGAATACTTCAAAAGCAATATCAGTTTTTGGAGCTTGTATAACTAACTTTATCAGGCGGGCAAAGTCCCTTACATGGCAATAGGGTCGCCAAGTGTGTGCATCAAACACTGTCAACTCTTGTCCTATGGCTAATGCACGAGTAAATTCATTTACCGTTAAGTCAAAGCGCATGCGGGGAGCCAAACCGAAGGCGGTTGCAAATCGCAGGATCGTTGGTGTGTAGTCCACCTTTCCTTTACCTGATAGCAAATGCTGTTCTGCTGCAACCTTGGACTTAGCATACAAAGATAATGGACTGAGTTGAAAGTCCTCATCCGCCAGCTCATTATCAGCAATCAAACCGTAATTCGAACAAGTCGATACAAATACTACCCGATCTAAGCCCTTTTTATTGAGGTGTTCGATGCAGCCTAAAATACCCTCGTCATTTATTGACCTAGATAGTTTGGGGTACTTTTTGGTAATGGGATCACCTACTAATCCTGCGAGAAGTACCACATCGGTGATGCCTTGCAAAGCGATATCTAGTTTATCCAGATCTCGAAGATCGCCGTAAACGAAGCGATAATTTGGATTACCCAGAAAGGGTACAACACAATTGTTATTTTCATACAAAAATGCATCAAAGCAAGTTACCTGATAGCCAGCGGTCAGCAAGCTCTCGGTCGCCAAAGAGCCAATATAGCCAGCACCCCCAACAATTAGAATAGACTTGCTCATTCTTAATCCTCTTTTTTAAATTTTACTGCGCATTTTTGCATTAGCAAGAATAAGGTCGGCAGGACGACCTATATCCAGCCAGGGTTCATGCATGGGATAAGCCACAATCTGTAGTCCCTGTGCTTTGGCTCGCTCGAATATCGTAGGCATATCGCAATGGACATTAGGCGCTAATAACTTAAACACTTCTGGGCTCAGTGCATATACGCCGGCATTTATATGGCTTCGTACTATTGGCTTTTCCTCAAAGCCAACAATTTCCATGCCGGAAGTCTGCACCACGCCAAATGGATTTTGCCATTCGTGTACTCGTACTGCCATAGTGGCACTAGCTTTGTAGCGATTGTGAAAATCTAGTAGCTCGCCATAGCGTATATCGGCAATAACATCCCCATTAGTAATAATGAAAGCTTCAGTAGGTATAGGGTCAAGTAGCCCCAGGGCGCCCGCAGTTCCAAGTGGCGAGTCCTCTCGCACAAAGTGAATATTTACATCCCAGCGATCACCTGAACCAAAATAATCTACGATCATATCGCCTAGATAGTTGATGGAAATTATAAAATTTGAAAACCCCTCTAGCTTGGCATTTTCAATGATGTGCTCTAGTATTGGTTTGCCAGCGATAGGTAACAGAGGTTTGGGACAAGTCTCGGTATGAGGCCGTAACCGCGTACCCTCCCCGCCCGCCATAATAATCATCACATTCGACCGGACTGGATTGGATGTTATCTCATCCCACAAGTGCAAACCTACCACCTGACGCGCCTCGTTCAGGATAGGAATTTGCTGTATTTTATTAGCTACCATTAGCTGCAGGACTAGGTCTCGCCCCATACTGGGCGGGACTACCAGTGCATTCTTATGAATCACGCTGCTGATAGAACTTTGAAACTCTAATCCACTCAATAAGCCTCGACGGATATCGCCGTCCGATATAGTGCCCTCGAATTCACTTTTTTCATTCACCACCAAAATAATTTTGATGGCTACCTTATCTAAATTGCGAATAGCCTGCTCGATTGTAGAAGTGGCGGGCAAGACCGCATCCTGCCATCGCTTTGTGGCCGGCATGTCCAACTTCTCTTGTTCAAATTCCACTTCAGCCCCCTTGATTTGGCTCGACTAGATCGCAAAAACGCTTGTTCATCAGGTCTACCAGATCCGCATGTTCCAAGCACCTTACCACCCGCTCACTCGCCATGCCTTCACCATAGGGGTTTTGCGTGGATTCTAGTATTTGTCGAAACTCATCGGAATATAGTCGTTCTACAGCCTGCAGGATGCTAACACTAGTGGGCTGGCAATCAATAACACTGCTAGCTTTTAGCCTACCCTGCTGTCTATTGCCAATATTTACGGTGCCTTTTTTGAGGCTGGGGGCCTCCAGCAAACCGCTTGACGAGTTACCGACCACACCATCAACCTGGGCTACGCACGACAAGTAGCATAGTTGCCCCAGATTGCTGTAAGCGCGAGCATTGGGATGTGTAAAAACAAAAGCTTCTATCATTTTAGACAAGCAGCGCCCCCCTGCATCAGCATTGGGCATCGTAATCACCAGACTGGTGTCAGACAACTGATCCAGGGCATTTAGTAACTGGTCCATCTGACCTTCAGAAGCATCCTGATCGACGGTTAGAGGGTGGAAGGTGACTAGTAGGCTTTTGGGGCCCAAATTGAAATCCAATGCACGCTCTAGTTCGCCGCGATTCAGCAGAGTCAGGTGCCGTATAGCATCCACTCCAAGGCCGCCGACAAGATGCACACGCCTGTCTTCCTCGCCAAGCTGGATGACACGATAACGATACTCCTGCGCAGCTACAAAATGCAGATGACTCATCTTCGTAATGGCGTGTCGAATGGAGTCATCCATTGCACCTTCAGTACGTTCGCCGCCATGTAAATGTGCAATCGGAATACCAGCCACCATAGCTGCAGTAGCAGCGGCTAGAATTTCAAATCGATCGCCCAACACAACAATAATATCTGGCTGTAACTGTTCAAATACATCGGCAAATCCTATCATGCCCAATCCCATAGCCTTTGTCGTTCCAACCGGGGTATCTGAGCTGATCAGCATCTCTATCTTACGATCTATAGCGAATCCATCTGCCTCAATTTCACGATAAGTCTGTCCGAATTCTGGTGATAGGTGCATACCCGTCACGACCACCTGCAACACGAGATATTCTGACTCTTGTATGCCCTGCATAACCCGCCGGAGCAATCCGTATTCGGCACGGCTACCAGTTACTACGCAAACTTTTCGGCTCATAGCTCTATCTGCTCATCGACCGCGTAGTCTCGCTGCGCTAACCGACCCAACATTTCATCCCAGCGCATAGGGGACATACCGGTTCCAGGTCGTTTTGCTGCCATATTGTGTGCGCTGAATGCCTCGCCGCGGGCGATAGGTACAGCGGCAACTAGGGATTTGCGTGAGATGGGTCGGTTTTTTATTTCGCTAGGTGTAGGGCGCTTGATTCCGTTACCCAAAGCAGCCTCCACATTGCGAATAGCTTTGACGAGCGCAGCCAACTCCGCGGGCTCCAGACTCGCCTTATGATCGGGACCGGGAAGATTGCGATCAAGTGTGAAGTGCTTTTCAATAACCTGCGCACCCATAGCAACAGCTGCCACACTGATTTCAATACCAGTAGTATGGTCGGAGTAGCCCACCGCAACACCCAGTGCATTACCTATACTTTGCATGGCACGCAAATTCACCTCCTCCATGGGTGTAGGATATTCTGTGGTGCAGTGCAAGACCACCATGTTTTTTCGGGCCGTACCCGCAAGCTCTAGGACATCTACGGCAGCCTCGACCTCCCCCAGAGTGGCCATACCCGTGGATAGCATAATATGTCTATTCAAAGCACCGATGTGGCGCAAATATGGCAGGTTCGTTATTTCCCCTGAGGGAATCTTAAAATGACCCTGTCCAAGACTTACCAGTAGATTGATGCTATCAATATCAAAGCCCGTGGAGAAAAATCCCACTCCCCTTCTCCCGCAATGCTCCATCAGCACGTAATGCGTATCTGCATCCAACTCCAGACGGCGTAACATTTGGTACTGAGATTCGACAGCATCAGTAGTGAGATTTTGATAATTAGCTTTTTTGGCATAGGCCGTCACTAGTCGATCGGCACTAAATGTTTGGAACTTGACCAAATCGGCTCCCGCATCGGCCGCGGCATCAATCAATTGCTTCGCCATGTGAATGTCACCGTTATGATTGACGCCCGCTTCAGCGATGATTAGTGTTTTATTACTCATAATTTACCCGAATCCACAAAACGGCAGCCGTCCTCCAAAGAGTGGCGAACTGAAAGACCCATCCCAACTAGGACATTCTGACCAATCGCAATACCCTCTTTTACTGTGCAGCCACTGCCTACAAAACTACCGTCACCCACTCGTACATCGCCATTAAGGATAGCACCAGTGGAGATATGACAATGCGAACCCACTTTAGCATCGTGTTCCACTACGGCACGTGTATTGATGATGCAGTTATCACCGATCTCAGCGCCCGCATTGACGACGGCTCCATGCATCACGATACTGCCAGCGCCAATGCGTGCATGTGGCGAAACATAAGCAGTGGACGCCAAGATAACTGGTAATTTGAAACCCAGCTCCAATAGATATACATATAATCCCCTCCGCACGTCAGTATTTTGAATGTGACCCACGGAGATCAATGCATATTCGTAATGAGCAGCGAGCCTTGTCAGATCGTCATCAGTACCTAGAACCACATAACCGAAATGCTTCAAACCAACTTCGGCCCGGCTTCCAACAAGGCCGGCGATACGATATTGCTGCCGGCTTTCCAAAGCCTCAATGCACGCATGTGCATGCCCACCTGCACCGACTAGGAGTATTGCATCCTTAGTCATCCTGCAGAATTCCCTGCGCTGTAATAAGTTTACTCAAGGATAACCCTTACCAAAGGTGATGTATTCCGCGTCACGGTCATATTCCAAGAGACTATTGGCTTCAAACTTTTCAATAAATGTAGTCGTCTCGTCATCTATGGAGTCATTTGAATCCTGTTGAACACTCCAACCATTGAATTTCCACCTCCCGAACTGGGGCTGCTTCCAATAACTCTTGTTTCTATGCTGGTCTAGGACAAACTGCAGGGACCTCTCGGTGACGCCCAACCATTCAAGAAATTGTGGCTTATATGCAATCTGTACCTGCTCATAATGCCCTACAAGGGCCAATCCTTGTTCACGAGTAATCCGACCATGCCGTATTTCGCGGCACGCATGATCGGTTACTTTGGAATACCCTTGTTTGTAAAGTTTAAGCTGATCGTGAAGATTCATATAATTGAAACAGTCCACATAGTCATAACAATCGAATGTGCGTGCAAAGGTTGCTGTCTGATATTGGTACTTCTGTATCATCTCCTCATGCTGTGCTTTGGGGTCCCACCGGACGTAATTACCAAGGTAAATACCACGAACACCAACGGCATTTAGATCATGATCGTCTGGATACCGGTATTGCCAGATGTCCTGCTCCTTCAGCGTATCAAATACCGACAAAAGATCGTCTGCCTCGTATCCCATTAGGTCGTGATCCTTGCGGTAGCGCCTTGTCATCTCGACCTCATGTTCATGGGAAAACATTCCCACCTGTTCGAGCCCCTGATGCGCCCCCCAGATAATGAGGGGGATCTTGTAGCGAACCGCAGTTTGAACTGGAAACGCAGTCTGCCCGGCCAATATAGGCCAGTATATACTCCCAAAATGGCGCAATGTACTGCGAGTTATGTTCCTCACTGAAACTGGATTGACATTCTGATACAAGATGTCGCAATTGAAACGAATCCGAAGATTCACCAAATTGCGAATTCCCAGCGGCGTGTTGAAGTACTTATTGTAAGTCACCAACAGCGGATTTAGCCCCAGGCGCTCCTTAACTGTGTGGACAATGTAATAGGAGTCTTGGGCGCCACTTACCGGCACAATACAGTCGTAGTTGGAACCATCCCCACTGCGGTAAAGTTCTACCAGCATTTCCAGCGCATTCCAACGCTCTTTCCAGTCGATGGTATTTTTTTCCTCATGAACCCTGCATCCGGAGCAGATACCTTCGCTATCTAGAATTAGACCCAGTGGATGATCTGTGGAATAGAGGCAACGCTTGCAAAATTGAACTTTAAACATCGGCTGCTGCCATGAATGTGTTTTCAGTTCTAAAGGTCGGCATACGAACAGGCAAGCCTTTTAGCGCCAACTTGTAGTTCTGCGCAGCATGTTCCCGATAATTAAAAAAATTACCCACCGCCACCGCAGTAACATTTGATCTCTCCAGCAACTCCCTCGCCTGAGCAGGATCACTCAAGCCGCCAAACGCAATCAGCGGCGTATTCTTAAAAGGAAATTTTTCAACGAGCGTGTTCGTAAATCCGTCTACCCGCCCCTCGCTCTTCCAATCCACTAACAAGGCTTCTGATAGCACACCCAACCGTAAGCACCTTTCCAACTCGGCGCTCACTGGCCTGTCAGAGTTAGTGCGGTAGTCGTGCCAATTCAATTGGCCATCGCTCAAAGACATAGGTAACGAGGCAATCAGCGCCTGCGCCCCCAATTTATTAGCCAGACAATAAACTTCAGCCAAATTTTGATGAAGTAACGTGTCAATAAGTAGCCGATCCGCTCCCATCTGGACAATCCTCACACCGTCGGCTTCAGTCCGGATGCCACCACCATAAATCAGTGGTGTTTCCAGACCATGTTTCCCTATGCGCTCCAGCAAATCGAAATCAGGCCCCTGCCCACCGGCGGACCGGTCAATGACCTGCACCAATATCTCATCTACGCCCCACCGATCCAAATTCTCGATTACGCACATCGGCTTGCCCAGCGGGAGGTAACGCTGGTAGCCAAATGACTGCACTGCCCATCCATTCTTGATGGTGACAACCCCGACCAGTCGTTTCTTAAGCATGTGTCAACTCTATTATTAAGTTTTTTAACAAGACTTTCCCCGCAGACTGACTCTTCTCCGGATGGAACTGCAAGCCAACCACTTTTCCCCGTTGCAAGGCGGAGGTAAACACAGACTGGTGGCGGGTGACGGCCACTTGATACTCCTCTGGAGCACTAAGGTAATAAGAGTGGTTAAAGTAAAACGCCTCACCGTCGCTTGCAGACCACGGTGCTGTTTGCCGGGTGAGCTCAAGCGTATTCCACCCTATATGCACGCTCTGTCCGTCAAATGGAATCACCTCACCAGGAATCAGATCCAGACCCTCCGTGTAGCAGTGCTCATGCGAACCTGACATGAGTAATTGCATACCAAGACAGATTCCAATCAATGGTCGACCATTGCGCGCCGACTCCTTCAAGTAGGATACCAATCCCTTTTGGTGCAATACCTCCATTGCAGCAGGGAAAGCACCAACACCGGGCAGTACTAGCAGATGCGTTCCGTCGAGTTCATCCGGCGTGCCCCCAATACGAACTCGAATCCCCAAGCTCCGCAGACTGTGAACCACCGAGGCTTGATTACCCGAGCCATAATCCACTACCCCAACGGTAATGGTCCTCACAGCCCAACTCCAACAGTAAATTTTCGATGGATGCGCCCATCTTGATCGATTGAAAATAGCTTCAGATTGACTGCCTTGTGTACCTGATTCCAAAAATCATTGATCGATATGGACAAGTAGTCGCAATAATTTTTAACATAGACAACGTCTTGGGCGTCATCATACCGATTAACGATTTGAATGCCTTCGGCTCGGGTCAACCTTCCCAACCGGATCTCCTCATTCACATAATCCGTCACTCGACCAAAACCAAACTTATAGTATTTGATCAACTGATTAATGGGTGTGAAATCTTCGTCTAGCGCAGTAACCCCATAAAGGTCACCTGTTTTCTCAACCCCATCCGTTCGAATCTGTAAGCCACTCATACAAGAATACTCCGCATTATTCACAAGGGACCAGTCACCTAGAAACCAACCCAGATAAACAATCTGCAAGTTGTGCCTCTCGAATTCTTCAATTGCGGGATAGACATACGGAGTCAATTCGGACTTGGTGAAACCGCATTTCAGCATCCAATCCAATCCGCTAGAAAGCGTATTCATATATCGCAGACTATTTCCATCGTATCCGTTACGCCCCAATGTTTTCATGTCCCCAAGTTGCAGCCCGGGATTTTCACCCCACATAATCAACTTGATCCCATACTTAATCGCAATCTGGGGGACAGATGCGAATAAGGCCATTTCAGTTGAACGAAAAGAATTCGTAAACTGGCGAAAACCCTCCTGCTTTAAAGTACGCCAAGTTTGCGGGGCTGGAGCACTCACCACCACATCGAAACCAAGATTTATCAGATTGGAAAGGTTTTCTACTCCACGCTCCGTTACCTGCTCGGGCGGGTAGCTGAGTGTCACCAACAATGGATTAACCCCCAGCTTGTCTCGAAGAAACAAGGCTTGACGGGTACTATCCTTCCCGCCACTCACACCAATAATACAGTCATGGTATTGCCCGTTGCGCCGCGGATACTGCACGAGCAGATCTTGCAAAATCTCAAACCGCTCCCTCCAGTCCACATGCTTGATGGCTTTAAAGTAGGCGCAAGCAGGACAAACACCATCCGCTGAGAAAAAGGTGTTTGGCCGCGTATCCGGCTGAAGGCAGAGCTTACAGTACTTCATAATTCAAGCAAATCAGACCGCAGGCTTTCTTGCGACAATCCACATATTGGATGACAGTCCGTTTTCAACAAGAAAATCCTGGAAGCACTCGCCAAGCTTTTCCCACTCATCCACAAGAACCCTCTTCAGGAAAGGTTGGCCGCTGACATCAAACTCTCCGTCAAGCACCTTATTTCTTACCAACTCCGCATCCAATTTACCCGGCGTTGATTGTTCCAGCACCATTAATCCAGAGCGCTCCAGCAACCCCCCCAATGATTCAGGGTTGAAGTAATTCAGATGCTCGTGGTCGACCGAATTACTCAAAACGCCAAGTGTTTCAATATCGAAGCCTCTCCCATTGGGGCATACGAGCAATATGATGCCACCTGGCTTTAACAAACGGGCCATATTTGCAACAAACGCTTTGGGGTTGAATAGGTGCTCAATCACCTCAAAACTAATAACCACATCAAACAACTCATCTTTCTGCAATTGAATGCGCTCAACAGGGGACTCAATGACCTCCACGCCGCGCCCTCTGCATGTGGCGGCCAGATCTGGTGTCGGCTCCACAGCGACCACGCGTGAAAATATATTTCTTCTCTTTAGCTCCCCACAAAAAGTACCAAACCCCGCACCGATCTCAATTAAAGAATTAGTGTTCACGTCATACTTGCTGCACAGATCAAGTACCCGATCTACACGCGGAACAAAGATGCGCTCAAGACGCGCCGCCTCGGAGGCTGGGAATATGACCTCATTCCAGTATGCGTAATTTGGGGAGCCCTTGTAAAACCACTCTAATATCTCCTCAGGAGGACGTGGATTCACGTAAAAGGTCTGGCAATCAGTGCACTCCACGTAACTCATACCATTCTTTTCATATTTCTTGTTTGAACTAATTTGTCCACATGCCGGGCAATCTACGTGAACAAATTCTCCGCACCGGGACAACATCCTTCCTGCATCGGTGAGTGCGGCAATTCGTTGCTTGGCCATCAGATCAACCGGGCGGATTTGATTTTCTGTTAATTTCATATGCTATCCATATATATCGGTACTGACGGGTGGGAATCACCCGCTAGATTTCTTGTGAAACTTGACGAGTCAAAAATCCATTCTCCATGCTATACCCCTTAAAAGGCGTATTAGGAAATAATCCCGCCAATGCCGCCCGTCGCATTGGCGTCAAGTCAGACAAGGGAACTTTTGTCTTCGCCAACATACCGCTTGCCGCAGAAATGTCAAACAAAACATTCTCCCCCCAACTAAAATCACTGAACAGCCACAACCTGTCCGATCCCTGCACCGGTCGCGCCTTATGCACAACGTTAGGATCATGCATCTGGATAGACCCTTTAGGCCCGGACAGCCTCAACAGAGGCATCCCACAATCCTCAATGTATTCGTCGGAATACAAGCTGATTCCGACATTGGGATAGTGATGAGACCCGGACACGATCTCCATACAGGTTCCATCTTGACTAATATCCGAGAGATAAATCATTTGTGAAAATATTGGACAGTGATCAATGTGCCAAGGATACGCAATTCCTTTCTTAGATGCCTTGAACTCAATGGTTGAATTCTTATCCACATATTGCAGCAAAGGGTACGACCGGCAATATGGGATCGTCCCAAAATATTTACTCATAAATTCATACAAGGCAGGATCCAACCATAAATTCAAAAGCTCATTAGACAAGGGAAGTGGGTCACCAAACCGGCTCTCGGCCGCCTTCATGCCATCAATATACTCTTTATGTGAATCAATAAATTTCACTATAGCATCAGAAGAGAAATAGTTTTCGATCACTACTGCACCATGCTCCCTCAAAATGACTTCTGCTTTTCGAAAGGATTCATCAGGATTATTTTTATCAAAAATAATATTAGTATCTAAGCTTGATTTGGCCCGCTTTTTGATGAAATGAAAAAGAGAAAACCTTTTACTCTTATTATTAAGCAAACGACGGTAGGTTCTGCTTGGCTTCAATAAATTAGCGTACAACATCCAGCCAAAGGAGAAGGATGATATCTTATTGTCATAGAAATATCTTTTATCTCTAAGCAGAGGTAAAATCTTAGTTCTTAAATTTTTTAGAATTTCACGCATTTTTAAATTAATCTCCGAATAATGACATATGAGTTAGGCCAATAAATCCCACGACAACGCCGTACCCCGACACACATCCCGTCGCAACTGCTTCCCTATAATTCGATCGAGATATTTTGTGGGCATACCCAGCCCCGGGCGAATAGCGCGCACATTATCAGAAGATAGTATTTCTCCCGCTCGCATATCCGTCACGATATACAGCGACCGACGAAATAAAATAGACTTTTTTTCCGCCGCTGTTGCGCCGTAGCTGACAACTCCCAATGACTGCCAAGCCCGTTCCGTTTCTTGCACCAGCTGCTGCATTTCAATTGGTTCCATTGAGAACGCACTATCTACTCCACCATCTGCACGACTCAACGTAAAGTGCTTCTCCACAACAGTAGCACCCAATGCCACACTGGCGACAGAAACCCCTACACCCATGGTGTGGTCTGACAGCCCTACCTCGCAGCCAAACAGTTCCCGCATGTGAGGGATAGTAAGGATATTGGTATTGGCCGGAGTTGCTGGGTAAGTACTAGTGCACTTCAACAGAATCAGATCCTTACAACCGGCATCTCGTGCTGCACGTACTGTTTCATCCAACTCAGCAATGCTGGCCATACCGGTTGAGATAATTATTGGCTTGCCCGTAGCCGCGACACGACGGATCAGCGGAAGGTCGGTATTTTCAAATGAGGCGATCTTATAGCAGGGCACATTCAAGCTCTCCAGAAAATCAACCGAGGTGCCATCAAACGGAGTACTAAACACAATCAACCCATGCTCCTTTGCCCGCTCAAAAATGGGCTTATGCCACTCCCAAGGCGTATAGGCCTGACCATAAAGCTTGTACAACGATGTACCAGACCACAAGCTCTCCGGGTCACCAATGTGAAACTCCCGCTCATCCAGATCAATGGTCATTGTGTCCGGGGTGTAGGTCTGGATTTTGAGAGCATGCACACCAGTTTTTGCCGCAGCGTCCACAATCTCCAGGGCGCGTTCAAGCGACTGATTGTGATTTCCAGACATTTCTGCGATAACGAATGGGTGCTGGCCGGCGCCAATTTTCTGGTTTGCAATAGTGATCATTTTTTATCCACTTTCTGGTGGGTCATCGATATTCTTACGTCCGCCAAAATACCATCCGGGCTTAGCTTGGCACGACTGAACTCAAGTCGTTTATCATTGATATTGATGAAAGCGTGAGGATAGCCTTCTGCATCCAGCATACGAATCAGGTCGAATAGCTCTTCGAGTGATCTCGCCTCCAGTAAATTGCCTTGCTCGGGCTTTCTACGCTGAAAAAATACCGGATCCCCCGTTTGGGGGTGAGGGATAAGCGAGTCATCGATGATCTCCACAATCATTGCTTCAATAATTTTTGAGGCCCTCAGATATATCTCATCAGCTGCGCCATGTAATGAGAGGGGACGCTTCAAATAGATTGGTCCCGCATCTATTTCCTCAACACACTTTAATGCCGAAATTTTTGTCTCGCCAATACCCCTGGCAATTAGATTTTGTAATGGACTCCCTCCTCGGCCAAAAGGTAAGTCTGTCATGTGGAAAACTATGCATTCAAATCGGTCAAGTACATCCTTTGGAATTCGATGAGACCAGTGGGGAAAAAATACATATCTTGGATTAATCTTTTCAAGATACTCCAGAGAAATACAAGTTGGATCGGAAAGTTGATGAAAAACCTTTCCCGTCCTAGCATGAAGCACATTTGCGAGGTCTTTATTCCAAGACTTTGATGAGGCGATAACGTACATGTCAGTCAATTGGTGCTTTCTGTTGGCGCAAACCGCTAATTTGGTTCTCACTAAGAAATAAGATACGATAGTGGAAATTACCCAATGCATCCTGAGGCAGCTCTGTAAAACCGAGCGACGCAAAGGTTCTGCGGGAGGCAATATTCTCCGACTTAACGACTGCACGAATGTCATAGGGGCCTCTGCCGTCCCCGGTGAGAGACTGAAGACCCAGCTCAAGCAAGCGCCGCCCCCATCCACGATCACGAACCATTTCATCCAATGAATAATCAATGGTGATATATCCATCTTGCCACTCAAAGCGCACTTGCCCTAATGGCAACCCATCCGCCTCCATCACCAGCAAACTACAATCTTGATCCGCCAAACGCTTCTCAAACCACGAAGCATGGACTGCAAAATCGATCGGGTAGGAATTTAGCGAGCTGGCCCGCACTATTGGGTCGTTGACCCAATTGAAATAAGTCATGATATCGGAGTCCTTGGCAGCCCGGATCTCTAGTTCAGACACACGCGTTGGTCTAATCGCCTCCACCACTCGACAAGTACCCAAACCATCCACCAAAGCATGACTCTGGATTTGCCGTGCGCACGGATTATCCGCTGGGGCGGATTCCTGCACCAGGGCTTCTTCCATGAGCTCAGTGGTCACATTTTCGGCGCGCCCCAAATATCGGATCAATCCCGACGATGCCAGCGCTTTGCAGGCAGACACTTGGTTATCTGCAGTGCTTACAACCAGACTAGGCGCGCCCAGACACAGACGCTCCCACGTTGTCGCACCGCCGGCACCTACGACAATATTCGCAATCGCCATTAATCCGGCCAAGTGTGGCTGCTGACCGTAGGCCTGCGTTCTGGGTCGCGCCTTCACCATCTCGGTGATTTCGCTTTGAAATACAAAATTGGGGCCAATGACAACATCCACGTCTAGGTGCTGCAAACGACTGCTACTCAAGGCCCTCAGTACCAGCCCAGTAATGTTTGCACTGTCCGAGCCGCCTAAGTAAATCAATACACGCTGGATGCTCCCGGCTTTTGGTGCCATACCCTCTCGAGCTTGTGCGTACTCTGGGCGTAACAAAGCGTACCGAGGGCCTAACAACAATTGACACGACGCCGGCACCCAGGGCCGGTACCGCTCAGGCCCTGACATCGAATAGTTCTGATCGAGGAGCAAGTCACAGTCATGGGCTCTATTAGCAAGGTCATCAATCACCAGAATTTTCGAAGCATGAGGCCTAAGCAAGGATTCCCAAACGCTATCAAGCGCATAGTGATCAACGACGAGTAAATCGCACCTCAGCGCCTTCAATGCGATGATGGTCTGCCGAGCGTCCTCCTCCTTACTCACTCCTAGCCAGCCGGCATAGCCAGTTTCGTTACCCGCACCAGCAGGTTCCGGCAATAGCTCCACCTGAAAACCATCGCGCGTCAGCACTTCAGCCAAGTGGCCAAAGTGTTTGCGGGTAATAAAGCGAATGTGGGCACCGCGTAACTGCAACGCAGAAGCGAGAGTGCGGCAGCGAATCACGTGGCCGGTGCCAATTAGGTTAGAGGCATCCACCCGAAATACAACGTTCATGCCAGCTGCCGCCCCAAGATAAATGCCTCTGCCGCATCCACACCGACCGTGGCGCCTCGCCAGTGTGCAAGATGTTCAACGCCCTGAAGGGAACGTGGATGTGGCCATGCTCGAAGCTCTGTAGCATAAGCCTCTAATGCCGCCAACTTGCACGCAAGCGTTGCAGAAATATCCACAAACCAGTTTGGTGCAAAAACGGGGCCGCTACCTGGCAATTGCCACTCGGTACTGGATGCCACCTCAAAGCACAGCAGCGTCTTAACAGGGTTTCCCTGCTGGGGCCTGCAGGCCGCTACTACTGCTTCGTGCAGGCGGCGATGGTCAATATTGACATCACCTGCGTGGTGCGTAAACACAGTGTCAGGCCGGTGGATTTCAACAAGTTTCTCCACCGCTTGCACAATATCTAACAATGGTACGGTGTCCATTTGGTTATCGGGAAAGTCGCCAAAAGAAACAGATTGAGCACCCAAAATTGAGCAAACCTTTTGTGCTGCCGTTTGGCGGGCTAATAGCCCTGCTTGCTGGGCAAGAGAGTCTGCCTGTCGAGAATAGACTCCGTCTGCAAAAAATGCTATGTGCACGCGAGCTCCAGCATCTGCCAATTTCGCGATCGTACCTCCGCACCCCAATACCTCGTCATCGGGGTGGGCGGCCAAGACTAAGACCGAGTTATGCACCACAGGGCTCTTTATAGTTCATGATAACAGGGGCCATCATCTCCGCTCGCACCCAATCATCTACGGTGTCAATATCTTGCACACGCCAACGCGGAATAAAGACTGGGGTTGAATGTCTATCAAATATTCGTACACTACTAAGCCATGCATTAGGCCGACCCCAGTAGAACTGGCCAGCGTCGTGAAGTGCCATAGGCAGGTCTTGGGATCGGGTGGAAAAGTGTTCAGGGAAGAACATTTCTATGCCACCAGATTCCACTTGCTTAAAAGAACGAAAAACAGGGGCTGCATATTCGGCAGCAGTAAACGCATAGGCCCAAGGACCGGAGCGAAGTGCATCTAACCCGCGTTGAAGATCATTCTGCCGAACAAAGGGAGCTGTTGCATAGATGCAGCATACTGCCTCTAATAGCCATCCTTGGTCTTGTGCCCACTTGGTGGCATGGGTAATCACTTCGGTAGTGCCTGCAAAGTCATTGGACAACTCTGCCGGGCGCATGAACGGCACTTCTGCCCCCCATTTCTTAGCCACTTTTGCAATCTCTTCATCATCAGTCGAAACAATAATTCGATCAAATAAATTCGCTTCTTTTGCTGCCTCGATAGACCATGCAATCATCGGCTTGCCGCAAAACGTTTTGATGTTTTTACGTGGGATGCGTTTGCTGCCTCCCCGGGCAGGAATAATAGCGATATTCATACTCCTAAAACCTCCCGCAGAGTAAGCGCCACGTATTCTTGTTGCACTATGGTTAGACTGGGATACAAAGGGATACTAATGGCCTGCGCAAAGTATTCCTCCGCCTCTGGACAGTAACCTGCTGCAAAACCCATTTGTTCGTAATAAGGATGGCGGTAGACGGGAATGTAGTGCAAGTTCACGAGGATGCCTGCTGTGCGGAGCGCCTCGTATACCTGACGCTGCGTTTTACCTATAGCTTCTAAGTGCAGTCGAATGACATAGAGGTGGTAAGCCGAATAACTGTCAGGGTGCTGCCAAGGGGTGGTAACAGGCAACGTCGCCAACAATTCATCATAGCGCTTAGCAATGCTGTGACGCTGGTTCACAAATTCTTCTAGGCGCCGCATTTGACTAAGACCCAGAGCCGCATGAATATCGGTCATCCGGTAGTTAAAGCCCAAGGCGATCTGTTGATAATTCCAGATTTCCTGTAATGGGCGAGGATACATTTCTTCAGAAGTACTGCTGATGCCGTGGCTACGCAATAGACGCAAGCGAGTCGAGAGCGCTACATTATTAGTAAGCGCCATTCCACCCTCGCCACTCGTAATGATTTTGACGGGATGAAAGCTAAATATCGTGATATCTGAATAACGACCACACCCTATTGGCTCTCCTTTGTACTTACCGCTTAAGGCATGAGAGGCGTCTTCTATGATTTTGAAACCGTACCGCAAACTCAGGGCATGAATGCTTGCCATATCACATGGCTGACCAGACAAGTGCACTGGGATTACCACTTTTGGTAACTGGTCAACCTTAGCTGCCATCACCAGCTTTTCAGACAGGCGATCAACACTCAGGTTATAGGTTTCAGGGTCGATATCCACAAAGTCCACCATGGCTCCACAATAAAGGGCACAATTGGCTGAAGCTACAAAGGTAATGGGGGAGGTCCATACTCGATCACCAGGACCCACACCTAATGCCAAGCAAGCGATATGCAATGCACTAGTAGCACTGTTGACAGCCACTGCGTAGTGCGCGCCACAGTAGCGAGCCGCCGCATCTTCAAATGCAGGCACAACTGGTCCCTGGGTCAAGCATTCCGCATGAAGTACAGCAATTACTGCATCAATATCGGCCTGAGAGATATCTTGGCAACTGTATGGAATTGTATTCATGGATGAGAAGCCGTTGGCTCAATTATATCTTGGTAGCTACCAATTTTCTTGATCCGTCCTGCGTCTAACTCAATAATTTTTGTGCAGTTTTTGAGTGTACTGTGGCGATGTGCAATGATTAGCATAGTGATATCTCGGCTTAAACTTTCAATTGCTTGCATAACAGCCTGCTCGGTTTCTTCATCTAGCGCACTCGTGGCCTCATCAAAAATAAGGACATCAGCTCGCTTATACAGTGCACGAGCAATGCCTATACGCTGCCTTTGTCCGCCCGATAGGCGAATACCACGTTCCCCCACTAAGGTTCTATAACCCCGAGGCCACGATATTATAGTGCTGTCGAGTTGTGCCTGCAATGCAGATTGGCGAACCCGATCTGGATCTATTTCGGCTCGAGGGACGCCAAACGCAATATTTTCTTCGATTGTAGTGTCTGACAAAAAAATAGCTTGTGGCACATGAGCAATTCGAGCCTGCCAAGCTCGTCGATTTAGATTATTAAGTATTTGCTCATCAACTATCAAAGCGCCTTCACTAGGCTCTAATAGGCCCATAATAATATCTATGGTCGTACTTTTGCCACTTCCAGTTGTGCCAATAAAGCCGACTCTATCGCCTTTCGAAATAACAAAATTAAGGTCATTTAAAACAAATGGGGCAGAAATTTCATAGCGAAATGAAAGGTTAGCCAGCTTTATTTGGCGTCGAAAGGGTATAGGTAACGGAGATGGCTTAGTTGCATAGTCAGGCAATGGTTGATCTAATAGATCCAGGCCATCCTGTAGCGACATTTTGCCGCTCTGGATTGCAGTCCAAGAGCCATAAGCCTGCTGCAATAATGGTAGTAGACGCTGGGCACCAAGAGCCAGAACCCCTAATAAGGGCAATGCTTTGACTAAGCCATCTGGTTCCTGAACTAGAAAATAGGCTAAGCCAGCAATCAGAACCATGGCAAGCCCCTCTACAGCAAAGCGAGGGCTTGCCTGTATGAAGTGACTACTGGCTTGAGCTTTTCGAAGAGCTAAATCGGCCTTGCGATAGACCTCGCAATATGCATTTTGAGTGCCATCAATTAGTACATCGCGAATCCCTCCCAACCCCTCTTGTAACGACTTAATAACTTGGGTAGATTCATTGGCAATAATTGAGCTACCAGCTATTAGACGGGCTCGCATCAATTGAACAATCCCGATATAAATAAAACTAAAGCCGCCAAATGCTATCAGCGCAATAGTTGGATTTACAGACAGTAATATCACCAAAATTCCCACTAAAATTACGACCGCACTGATTATGGAAAGCAAATGTGTGATGATGGAAATCATGCTGGCAGTCTTATTAGTAACGCCATTAATAATTTCGCTACTGTTGCGACTGCAATGTATAGCATAGGGCTGATATAGTGTGCGCCTATAAATGCTCACCCCAAGGTCGGCCCCAATAGCATAAGATAGGCGGGTATTTGCCCACAACAACAGCAATCGTAGACTGCTAGCAAATAACACTGCGACGATAAATATTAGTGTGAGTGGAAGCAGGATTTGCTCTGATCGACTTAGATCAAAAAATTGGATGATTGGCTGAGTAACCGGAAGATTAAAGATGTGATCCGGAGATGCTATTGCACCTAAAAAAGGGAAAATAGAACTAATGCTGAGAATTTCAGCAAAAGATGTGGCCAGCATCAAAATAAGCAGGAGACCAAAATGCAGTCGTCTGCCTTTATTAATGTGCTTCCAAAAACGGATTAACAATAGGATCAAATCTTAAGATGGTATTTAAGTTAATTTATTTATAAAAAAAATGATGAGTAATGATTTATTAAATACCAATATAGGCGGGGTCATACTTCGATTAGGGTAAATTATAAGTAAAGTACAAAGCACAATCTACTTCATATTTAAATGCTGAAATTTCCAGCTACTGAAGCACATCTCTGCAATCCCTCTTTTGGGCATCCATTTAAGCTGTTGCATTGCTTTTGCTGGATTGGCGAAACTGCTGGCAATATCACCTGAGCGCGGTTGCGTAACGGTAAATCGAATGTTTTGTTTAGTTGCATTTTCAAAAGCGTCGATAAGCTCAAGCACGCTGGTACCCTTTCCTGTGCCTAAATTGAAAAGACTAAAACCATGTTTATTTTGAATGTAGTTTACTGCTGCTACGTGACCCTCTGCTAAATCCATAACATGAATGTAGTCCCTAACACCGGTTCCATCAACTGTGGGGTAACAATCCCCGAACACGTGGAGTTCTTGATGCAACCCGGCAGCAACTTGAATAATATATGGCATTAGATTGTTAGGAAGTCCTTTTGGTCTTTCGCCAATAAGACCACTATCATGAGCACCCACAGGATTGAAATAACGTAAAGCTGCAATCCGCCAATCCGAGTCACTGGCTGCCAAATCTGCCAAGACTCCTTCAATATACAGCTTTGTGCGGCCATACGGACTCGCTGGAAGTGTCGAATGCTCTTCATCGAGCGGTAAATACTGTGGCTCACCATACACTGTCGCACTACTACTGAAAATTAGGGTTCTGACTCCCTGATTTTGCATACCCTGCAAGAGGCTGATAGTACCCCTAACATTAGTATTGTAATAATCAAGAGGATATGAAACTGATTCACCTACTGCCTTCAAACCCGCAAAGTGAATAACCGCGTTAATTTCATACCTAATAAGCACATCTTCCAGTTGACCCGTGTCGCATATATCAGCCTCAATGAATGAAATTGACTTGCCAGTTATAAGTTCTATACTTTTAAGAACTCCTCGATCACTATTTACGAGGTTATCAAGGACAACAACCTCATGACCTTGCTCACTCAAAACAGTGGCTGTATGACTACCAATATAGCCAAGACCTCCAGTAAGTAAAATATTCATATAGGCTAAATCCCTAAAAGTACAAAGCCATAAAATGTTAGCTTAGATTTAAAACAATTTTTCTGAGCATGAACGCAAATGACAATTTCAAGCCAGAACCACAGTGATCTGTTTTTGTAGCTTAAAACCGCAACGCTGTCGAATTATTTTATTACGATGCTCTAAATTCTCTAGCGAGCTAATAGTTCCCTCAGATAGTACAGAAATTTTCCTTAGTGGAGGTAGATTGACAACAGCATTTCACTCTTCTTTCAAAAATTGAAAACTTATACTAGGGCCAAGATAATTCTTTAATAATTAATCAATTAAGCTATTTGAAACAAGTCTTGCCAAAGGTCTTAACCGATCCCTCCACATATTCAGAAACCAAAATATCTGCTTGCAAAACTTCTTTTTTTTAGAAAAAAACCGCCATATCCCCCAATTTCAAAAAAATTAGCCTTTACATCACGCTATTTTTGTAAAGATAATTTTTAGTTTATGCCAGTTATCACATTATAAAAAGATTATCAAAATTTTAAGGATGAAGGCTAGATTCTTCTTATTAAAGAGCGCCCTTCTTCTAGGTTAATAAAATACAGGCGATAAGCAGTAAATTATTTGTAAGAAAAACATTAATTCATAAAGAAATCTAAGATTTGACTTAGGCAAGGTGAAACAGAACATTACCCCGCTTTATATTTGAATTTATATTCAACAAATACATTCTTAAAGTGATTTTTATGCCCACTGCTTTATCATTTTATGTTGGGACAAATTGCATTCTTCTCTAAAAATACAGAATCAACCGAGTATGCTATGAATTGATAGCCCTCTTTAACCTTATCTTGTAGTTGTATAACGCTCGGTGGAACTACATGTATGCCACTAGCGATATTCATAGATTTACATAGCGCTTTAATCTTGCCCATTATTTCAATAAATTCAGGGTTATCAAATTGAGCAGTGATCCCCATTGACGCAGAAAGATCATATGGGCCAATTAAAATAGCATCTAAGCCCTGCACAGAGAGTATTTCCTCAAGATTTCCAACTGCTCTCTCGTGCTCGATCATTGCAATTAGCAATGGCTTTTGAGCCTCTAATGAGTAGCTATCAAAATTTTTACCGAATAGGTTTGCTCTTGAAAAACCTACTCCACGTGAACCTGATGGTGGCCAGCTACATTCAGCCCTAACTTTTGCGAGATGTGCTGCATTATCGACCATTGGAACAATCACGCCCCCCGCGCCGGCATCCAATGCTTGCTTGCACTCCTTTTGGTTACCTTCAATCAATCGCGCTAATGGTAATGTATTACCTAACTCTAGCGCTCGAAAAAGATCGGGTAATTGACTGGCTGTAATTGAGCCATGCTCCATATCTATCGCAACCCAATCATATCCTGACTGCCCCATAAGTTCAGCTACAGAAGCGCATGGGAACTGCATCCAGCTCCCAATCGATACCTCTCCTTTCTTTAGAGTGGCGCGAATGGACTGAATTTTATTAAATCTATTCATAACTTAAAAATCTCAATATATGTTCTAAATCAATTATGAAATGTAAAAATTACATTTATGTTGCCAAAAACAATTGATATGTTACTACTTAAATCTCTATTGCCTCCTGCGAAGAGCAACGAAACATAAAGAAATATGATGAATTAATCTTAAATGTAAACATCATTTTTTGTACCTAAAATCAAAAGCACTGGAATCTCAAATTTTTCTTTGAATATGGAATATAGCTTTTTATGCTCAGTTATTTATTCAAGCGGCTCTTAAGAGGTTGCTAACAAAAAGTTGAATGGTTATTGGTAAAGAATGTTTCTCAAGAATAAGGTTACAACTATCAGTACAAAGATTTAAAATCTCTTGGACTACGCTTACTAAATTTTAGTGTATTTAAATTCATATTTAAAGGTCACTTTTTTGGTTAGTATAAATAGCTTTGAATTTTTTTCTTGCCTTTTATACCTATATAAAAATAATGGTACTTATGAACACCTCTATTCTCTTGCTAGAAATATACCTAGTACTGGCATCTATTAAACTTTATCTAGTTCGCCCATCATCTAAAGTAATACAAACTCTATAAGCATGTGTGCTAATAGATTCATCCTTTACTTTGCTACAAGATAGTTTGATAAGTCACTTTTCTATCAAATGATGACTATTGTCATAAAAGTTAATCTAATTTATTAATAGTATTAATTTTTTTATTTATAAACCATGTGCCATGCAAAGCTAAGAAAGCTGGTATTTGAATACTGGTAACTCGATTATTTAAGAGCTCTGTGAGAATTTTTAATTTTTCTTTTCCGGGAGCCAACACAAAAATGTTTTTTGCTTGGGCGATCACTAATGGTGTGATAGTTATGCGACTAAGAAAATCCCCCGGCATGACTGTTGTCGCGACGCGATTTACTTTGTCAAAAAGTAATTCACTGTTTGGAAATATTGACGCAATATGGCCGTCATCGCCAACCGTTAGCAGCAAAATATCTATGGTAATTGGTAAAATTTTTTCATATTTTTTTGCAGCCTCTGTAGGATCATTACTTTCTCCTTCGATTCTGAAAATTGAGACTAAACTCCGCTTTTCTCCGCTAAATAATGTCCTCGCTGTCATTGAGTAATTGCTAAGTGGGCTATCTGTTCTGACACATCGTTCGTCACCAAAATAAAAACTAGCTCCATCGGTATCTAAAAAATTTGGCAGCCTACTCCACTCCTTATAGACCATCTCCGCACTCCGGCCGCCGGTTAATAAAATTGAGCAGGCGCCCTTGTTCTTCAGTATCCTATCAAGACACTCTTGTACTTGGATTGCGACAGATTTGGCCCATTTTTCAGGTGAAAAATAATGTATCTTCGTCATAGATTTTAAAAATTTTATCTGAGCCTTTTAGTATTTTATGTCACGCTTTGGCAGAGGCGCATGAGCCTTTACAATTAAATAGCATCCCTTTCATTTGCATAATTTCTTGTGCTAATTTGTAAAGCTTAAAACTAAATGCTTATCAAATCTATTTACTTCAAGGATGCGCATTCCTGATAATAATCCCACTTGAATACGTTCCAATTTGCGTATCTGATCAAGTGCCAGTAATTGACTTTTTTTATTGCTGAGTATTAATACTTTTCTTAGCAATACATGTTTGGAATAGCCGCGAATCCGGCAAGCTACCGCATCCTGAAATAAGATTTACTTATCAAGATTATCTGAGTAATACTAAAGCTCTTGTGTCGCAACAACTACTCAATCAAAATTAACCAAATGGTTGCCTAAGGAACAGTAATGCTTTTGTGCAAGTTTCATGAGCCTACAAAAGATTCTTGTTATTATATTCTCTATCCTTAAGCACTAGATTTAGAATAAAAAACGACTAAATTTTTTTAATAAATACTAACTTTATTAAGGGTTGGGTTAATTGGTAGAGCGCTACTAACTTCATTCAACACTTCATCAACCGAGGGGCATTCTTGATAATCACCGACATTGGCAATTATCCTGTTCCAGTATCCCTCGGTTTTCCATTTGGGCGAGTCGCAATAAATTTCTACGGTTGGCTTACCTAATACAGCCGATAAATGGGTTAGACCTGTATCTACGCCAATAGTAAGGGCTGCATTCGCTATCAAAGGATATGCTTCCCGTATTGAAAAAGCCCGCGGCACAATCGCTCTCGGAGTTTGACTTGCAATGAGGGCGCTTATTTTCTTCTCGGCAGCATTACCCCATGGGAAGATCAATTGATAACCTTGGCTTGATAAAACCTGGCCCAGCTCAACCCAATTTTCATTGGGCCAGCGTTTGGCCGCCCTTGCCGTTGCATGAAAGCAAAGTACATAGGGGGCTGGAACTCCCTGCGCTGTTTTCTTGAGGCCCTCCAATAGCAGGGGTGGTAACTGCGTGACAAAGTCATTCGGGTAAAACAGTGGCGGCTCCTCATTGCGATTGAGCGGGGGCCAATCAAAGGCAGAGCACATCACCAATCGCGAGCGATCAATCGCATGGAACTTTAGGGGCACATAAACTGATTGGGTATAAAACAGCCTGGCCATCGACTCATATCCCGAATGCTCGGTTGCATTGCCTAAGCCAGTCACAATAGAACTGTTGGATTTTTTAGCCAATGCGCATACTAAAGCAGATTTCAATAAACCCTGCGTCTCAAGCACGACATCGTAAGTAGTTGCCTGTAATAATTTGCGCATTACAAAAAACTCACGCCACGTTTTAATAGAGAATAGATTCTTACGCCAGCGCCGAAAGGCCACCGGAATAATGTGATCAATCCCCTTGAATGTATCTGTTGTACTAAGGGGCTCCAGCAAATGCACATAAGCTTCTTCCACAATCCAATCAATTTGGGCATGGGGCCGGCGCTTACGTAAATCCCACACGATGGGCAGGTTGTGTAATACATCACCCAATGAAGAAAGTTTCACCAATAAGACCTTGGGTGAATCGGTAGATTGGGTTAACTCTGGTGCGTTGATTTGATGCTGACTAGTCATGCCTGCATTATCGTATTGTTTGCATGTACTCGGGCTTTAACATCACTCGTGATAGGAAAGGCCAGTCGACTGAGTCATTAACTAACCACTTGTAGGGACTATAGCTTTGGGGCTTGATCCCAAGACAGTCCAGCAGCGTCTTTGGCGTTAAGCAGGGTCTGCTTGCCTAGAGGAATGGGCCAATCAATCTTGATACTTGGGTCAGACCACGATAAACAAACTTCGCTTTGCGGGTCATAATAATCGGTCGTTTTGTATAAAAACTCAGCGGTTTCAGAAAGAACTAAGAAGCCATGTGCTAGGCCGGGGGGTATCCATAGTTGCTTATGATTTTCAGCGCTTAAAAGCTCTCCGACCCATTTACCAAAGGTGGCGGAATCTTTTCTTAAATCTACAGCGACATCAAATACCGAACCCGCTGTCACTCTAACCAACTTGCCTTGGGTGTGCTTGATCTGATAATGTAATCCCCGCAAAGTCCACTGTCGCGAGAACGAGTGGTTGTCTTGCACAAACCCCACATCAAGTCGAGTAGCTTTAGCAAAGTCATTGGCATTGAAAGATTCAGTAAACCAACCTCGGTTATCACCAAACACCTTGGGTTCCAAAACAAGCACATCCGGGATGATCGTTGGTGTCGCCTGTAATTTAGTGTTTTGATTTTCTGTCATGGCCTTATCGTTTTGCAGAAAGGCTAACGGCTTGTGGGTCGCTATTGAGTTCATTCAATATTTTGCTTAAATACTGTCCATAACTGTTTTTACTCATTTGGCTTGCAACCTTCTTAACCGTTTCTGCAGTAATCCAGCCTTGACGGTAGGCAATCTCCTCCGGGCAAGCGACCATCAGGCCTTGACGTTTTTGTAGTGTGGCAATAAAGCCTGCCGCATCCAGCAAAGAGTCGTGAGTGCCAGTATCCAGCCAAGCAAAACCACGGCCCATAATTTCAACACTCAGTTCATTCTTTTCAAGATAGGCGCGATTCACGTCGGTAATTTCCAGCTCGCCCCGTACGCTCGGCTTAATCGATGCCGCTATATCACAAACCTGATTGTCATAAAAATAAAGGCCTGTTACTGCGTAGTTGCTGCGCGGCTTGAGGGGCTTTTCTTCTATGGAGAGCGCTTTGTAATCGTTGTCGAATTCTACGACGCCATAGCGCTCTGGCTCATTAACATGATAGGCAAATACAGTAGCACCACTACTCCGATCACTCGCGCTGTGCAGCTTCTCTACTAACTCATGGCCATAAAAAATGTTATCCCCAAGCACCAATGCACTCGGACTATTGCCAATAAAAGATTTTCCTAAGGTAAACGCTTGCGCTAAACCATCGGGTGAAGGCTGCACGCAGTACTCGATGTTTAGACCCCACTGCGAACCATCGCCTAATAACTCCTTAAAGCGTGGTGTGTCGTGTGGGGTTGAGATCAGCAAGATTTCCCGAATGCCGGCTAGCATTAGCGTGCTTAATGGGTAATACACCATCGGCTTGTCGTACACCGGTATGAGCTGTTTAGAAACTGCCTGCGTTACGGGATACAGGCGTGTTCCAGAACCCCCTGCCAAGATAATGCCCTTGCGTTTGAGTGAGTTAGTTTGATGGACTGCCATGGATGAATGCCTTTGAGTGCCTTTAAGCGAGTTTAAATGAGCTTTCGGTGCACCAAGTCCTTGACATATGCTGCGACCTGCGGCTCCCAAGACTGCTGCAATAACTGTAATTTTGGCACATTGGCCGAGCTATCTAGCGTATCAGTAAGAAAAACCTCTAAAGTTCCTCGCGCCATACGGGAGTTCATCGGCCGAGGTGCTGGTAATGGGTATTCCGTTGCGGAGATGGCTTCAATTGCATCGGGGCGCAGTTGGAGCACTGCACCCGCATCCAGCGCTACCTGTAAGGCATAACACGCTAAGGCATGCCAGGTCGTTTCTCCAGAAGGTACCGCATGGTAAATCCCAGAGGGGAATTGCCTTAATTGATTGTTTTCGTCGAGCGCCAAAGCAAGACTGACTTCGGCCAACCGCCTTGCGCTGCTTGGCACGCCATATTGATCGGCAATCACCTTGAGGGTTTGACGCTCTTTGGCTAAATGCAAAATCGTACGAATGAAATTGCCTCCCTCACCATACATCCAGCTAGTTCGGAAAATCGCATATTGCGCCTTTAACTTAGCGCCACTCATTTCAGGGGTAGGCTGTTGCTTGCTTTGAAAAGCATGCTCAATCACCTCTTCCCCCGCTGCTTTACTTCTACCATATACACCTAAGGGATTGCGGGCATCTGTCACCTCATATGGGCTTGCTTTAGATCCATCAAACACATAGTCGGTGGAGTAGTGCAAAAAAGTAGCGCCATGGCGTTTTGCATACTGCGCCATGCATTCAGGAGCTTTGGCATTAATAGCATAAGCTAAGTCGACATCCGTTTCTGCTTGATCGACTGCTGTATAGGCAGCTGCATTGATCATCAAGTCTGGCTTGATTTGATTTAGAAGCGCTGTAATTGCATCGGGATTAGCGAGGTCACATTCAGCGCGACCAACATAGTAAATGCGGTGCCGCCTCTCCACTTGCTTGGCCTTAGAAATATCCTTCAAAGCCTTGCCTAATTGGCCATCTTTACCAAAAACAAGTATGTTCATTTGGGCTATTGGTGCCTAAGAGGCATTACTTAGTTGTATTGCTTTTGTAACCAGTCGCGGTAGGAGCCACTCACCACGCCCTCGACCCAAACCGGGTTGTCTAGATACCACTGCACTGTTTTTTTTATACCACTATCAAACGTTTCCTTAGGTTTCCAGCCGAGCTCGCTCGCAATCTTTGTAGCATCAATAGCATAGCGACGATCATGCCCAGGGCGATCTTTTACAAAGGTGATTTGCTCTACGTAGGATTTACCGTCTGCCCGAGGCCGTAGTCCATCCAAAATCTGGCAAATTGTTTTCACAACATCAATATTGGTTTTCTCATTCCAGCCGCCAATATTGTAGGTTTCACCCCGTTTGCCATTGGCAAGCACTTCACGAATCGCGTAGCAATGATCACTAACAAAGAGCCAGTCGCGCACTTGCTGGCCGTCACCATAAATAGGTAGCGGTTTACCATTGATCGCGTTAAGAATCACCAGCGGAATGAGTTTTTCTGGGAAATGATATGGGCCATAATTGTTAGAACAATTACTTGTCAGCACTGGAAAACCATGGGTATGAAACCATGCCCTTACCAAATGGTCTGATGCGGCTTTTGATGCCGAATAGGGACTATTGGGTTTATAGGGACTGGTCTCCGTAAAAGCAGGATCGCTTGCCGATAGAGAGCCGTAGACTTCATCGGTGGAAACATGGTGAAAACGAAAGCCTGTCTTTTTAGATGAATCTAACTCATTCCAATAGGCTCTTGCGCACTCCAGCAGATTAAATGTACCGACGATATTCGTTTTCACAAACTCAGCTGGGCGATGGATGGATCGATCGACATGGCTTTCAGCGGCAAAATTGATAATCGCTCGGGGCCGATATTCTTTTAGCAGTTGAGTGACTAAGGCGTTATCGACAATATCGCCCTGAACAAACACATGGCGCGGATCATTCCGAACGAATTCGAGCGTGGCCAAATTGCCTGCATAAGTTAATTTATCGAGATTGACAATACCCTCGGCTTTTGGCTCTTTTAACCAATCGAGAACAAAATTGCCACCAATAAAACCAGCGCCGCCAGTGACCAGAATCATATCTATGCGTTATTGAGGTAGAAAACAAGATCATTATGAATCAAACAAGACCCAACTGTCTCTAAACCCTGACTTATACTTGCGCTCATGATCCCCGCTAAGTATAGCCTTACCTTTGCTTGCTATAACTCGGTTGAGTACACCAAAAAGTGTATTAACAGCATGGTGGCACACGGCACCCCCCTAGATCGCCTGGTTGTAGTGGACAACCAGTCAACCGACTCAACCCGAGATTATCTGATGACCCTCCCCCTAGGTGGCCGAATCTTCAATCAACGCAATTTAGGCTGTGGCGCAGCCTGGAACCAAGGCGTCTTAACACTTCAATCTGAGTGGAGCATTATCATGAATAACGATGTGCTGGTATCACCCCACTGGATCGAAAACCTGATTCAAACTGCCGAGAGATTAAATCTCAAAGTGATTAGTCCCGCGCTGATTGAAGGGCCTCTGGATTACGACTTTGACTCCTTTAGTACCAAAGCCAGCCAAACCATGAAGAATGTCAACCGCTTAGGTAGCAAGCATGCTGTTTGCCTTGCCGTACATGAGTCGGTTTGGATGGATGCGGGCTATTTTCAGCCGGTACCCAAACTCTTGGGTTACGAAGATACGCTGTTCTTTCATGAGCTAAAGAAGGCAGGCATACAAACTGCCATTACGGGCTCATCCTGGCTGCACCACTTTGGCTCGATTACTCAGACTGCCATGAAACTAGAACGTGGTCTGAGTCAAAAAGACGGCCTAGCTAATCGCTATAACTACAAGTTACTAAATCAAAGCTGGCTTGCACGCAAACTCAATAAACGCAAAACAAAACAACATGAAATCACATGTAGCCAAACGGAGCTCCGCGATTACGGCATGACGGTGCATGGCCTACGAGAAAATCACGAATTTGTATGGATTTAGTACTGAACACTTTCTGCACGAGCACTACCTTGTGGCCCCACTAAGCTGGACTACACCTCGATCAGCTTGATCAACTCAGCAGTATTGCGCTCCATTGAAAATTTCGCAGTTACAAACGCTTTACCACGGTCGGCCAACTGCTTTGCTTCTATTGGATGCCGAAGAACCCAGCAAATGGCGTCAGCCCATGCGTGCACATTGCCCGGCTCCACCATCAGCCCCGTCTCCTCATGCAGGATGGTTTCTGGAATGCCACCCACACGACTTGCAATGGTGGGCACACCCAAATATTGGGCCTCAATCTGAAACATCCCCAAGGGCTCAACCAGAGAAGGCAGCACCGCCAGCGTACTTGCATTTAAGAGTGGTGCAATCTCATGCAAAATCCCAGTTAAATAAACATGCTCTTCAAGCCCAAGGGCATTGATTTCAGTCTCGAGTAATGTCCTGTCTTGACCCTCCCCAGCGATTAAGTAACGCACAGTTGGAAAGGATTTTTTTACTTCCACCAAGGCATTCAAAATAATACGATGGCCTTTTTCACCACGTAGAATGGCTCCGTGCGAAATCACCGGACCTGGGTGATCTGCAAGCCATTGCTCAATATGCTCTGGCAATACATTATCCGACTGACTCAACCCAGAAAAATCAATACCTGGATAAAGCACCCCAATTTTTTTTAGCCTAATCGCCCGATTGACCAAAAAAAGGGAGCGCAAATAGTAACTCGGCGTCAGCGTTTTATGAAAGAGGTGATTGTAAGAAAATGACAATGGGTAGCCATGCTGAAAAGTTTTTATCCTTAAAATTGGAATTCTCTTCCCACCCAAAAAGGCAATCCATCTGCTCACTAATACAGAAAGTAAAGCATCATGGCTACCATGACAAATAATCACTAGTGGGTCTTTGCTCTGCACCAGACCCAGTAACTGACGAAAACTGGGAAGGTGAAATGCATTTCGAAAACGGATTGGGCTTACATCCATCCCCAATGCATATGCCCGCTGTAGTATTGCACTATTTGGCTTGCATAGTAGCAAGGTTTTAAATCCAGCTACTTGCAATGCGCACATTTGCTGTAAAGCCTGCAACTCCTGACCACCAATATTCATCGATGCATCTGTAAAAAAAATCATTTTAGAGTTAGCCATACAAAAAGCTTCTTTTAGTTTTGGGCTCGTCCGATCCGATTTTTGACACTTGCAACACTTGCGCCAGTAAGGTCGCCGTCATTAAGCCATAAAAAGTACAGAGATACTTTAAAGACAATTGTTCATTGGAGAGGCCTGCAATAAAAACGCCCGCAATGTAATACATGCCCATGCGTGCCGCCAGTTTCTTTTCCGCTAGTATTGAATTTCGATGTGTATAAAAAAAATAGAAGGGTATAAAAAGCAAGCATAAGTAGGCTAAAAGGCCACACAATCCGCTGGAGAGTAGTTTGCTCAGAATATCGCTGTGCGGACCGGTCGCAGCCATAGTGGTGATAATTAGTTTATTGTCAGGATTATTGAGTAGGCTATGACTCAAAAACTGCATCATATTTTTTTCTTCTCCATACCCAAAAAGAAGATTTTCACTTACAAGCTGATATGAAATTTTCCAAATACCTAAGCGAATAGCCGCGGAACTATCCAACTCGCTACTCATAAACCAATTTCGGATCTCATGGTAACCGCGTATAACTCGGCTAGATGCCGTATCTAAATAATAAAAGGCAAGCAAAAATAGTACAAAGGCAGCAATAATGATTACACTGGTTTGTAAGGCAATTTTGAGTCGCTCGGATCCTTGCGCACGGCAAAAATCACCGAAGCAAATTAGCAGGAACAGTAAAAAAATAAACGGCCCCGCCAACCAAGCACCTCGCGAACCAGAATAAATCGAGACGTATATTCCTGCCGCACCACCCATTATCTTTAGCAATAAAAGCCACCAGTGCTTACCTTGCTTAGGGACGATCGATAAAAGTATAATTGAGGCCAAAATAAAGGTTTGACTTCCAAGGGTATTGGGATCAACAAAATAGTTGGCAAATCTATCGCCCCAATGGAAAGCAGGATTGAGGGTAACCGATGACAGCACACAGAGCAGGCCAACTGGTATCGCTACTTCCAAAATTTTTATGTATGCTATTTGGCGGCTTTTGAGTAATAAAAATACCAAGCCAGCAAACGCAATACGTGATGGACCATCGAATGCTGCCATATGTATTTTTAATCGAAACAACTGCCCAAATAGAACTGCCAGGATCAGGCCACAAAAGCACAGAAAAATGATGAGGTCATTGTTGTCTTCAAAACGAAAATATGAGTTCTTATCTTTAAAAAACATGACAAACGCAATGAACAATAATGCAAATAAGGATACGTGCACACCATGGCGAACCGTCATAAAGGTAATGGGGAACATAAAAATCGCAAGCAGAATGCAATTTAGTATCGAAAAGATACTGCTTGTGCGTTTGGATTGCGTCATAGGCGGTTTGTTGCAGATTGAAATGGTTTAATTGAGTTTACTTTTGTAGAATGACATATTTATATGTAATTTATATAATGAGTGATAACAGAATACCATCCACTATCCGCCCAGCTTTATACTACCGACACTAACCGATGAAGACTTTTTTAGTCACTGGCGGGGCTGGTTATATCGGGTCCCATACAGTAGTAAAGCTACTAGAACAGGGATATGGCGTTGTTATTGTTGATAATTTATGCAATAGCAAAGTCAATGCCATTCACCAAATCGAATCCATTACAGGGCGTAAGCCCTTTTTTTATGAGGGTGACGTTCGGGATCGAGCCCTATTGGCTGGTATTTTTAATGCCTATTCCATCCATGGCGTGATTCATTTTGCTGGGCTCAAGGCCGTTGCAGAATCACAAGCCAAGCCATTGCTGTATTACGACAACAACGTAGCTGGAAGCATTGCCTTACTGGAGGAAGCACTCAAAGCGAATGTGCATACCGTTGTTTTCTCTTCATCGGCAACGGTTTATGGCGAGCCAGGCACAACCCAATACGACGAGACGCTGCCAACAAAACCAATTAATGTTTACGGCAGAAGTAAGTTGATGGTAGAAAACATACTCACCGATCTAGTTCACGCAAACCCAGCATTGAATGTTGCTTGCCTGCGCTACTTTAATCCCGTTGGAGCCCATAGCTCTGGTCTGATTGGCGAAGATCCCTTAGGCATTCCAAATAATCTGATGCCCTACCTCGGGCAAGTGGCTTTAGGTAAATTGCCCCGCTTGAAGGTGTACGGCAATGACTATCCCACTTCGGATGGCACCGGTTTGCGAGACTATATCCATGTGGAGGATTTGGCTGAGGGGCATTGCTTAGCCCTGCACTACCTTGATACACATCCTGGCATTCTCACGGTTAACCTAGGTACTGAAAGGCCACACAGTGTACTTGAGGTCATTACTGCGTTTGAGCGTGCCAGCGGCATTACCGTACCCTATAAATTTGTAGGTCGTCGCTCTGGGGATCTAGCCGAGTACTTTGCCAACGCTCAATTGGCAAAACGCACATTGGGCTGGATTGCCCAATACGATCTAAACCGAATGTGCCAGGATACCTGGCGTTTTTACCAGCGCTCTCGTTATGAATCGATGCACTAATTTTGTGGAATGAGCCGAATGGAACACTATAAAAAAATCTTGGTGGTATGCCCTGCTGGAGCGGTGACTGGTGGACCTGAGGCATTGCATCAACTCACCGCGCATATGAACGCACTGGGCTTGCCTGCTTACATGTGCTACCTACCCTTTGCAGAGTCCACTATCCCGCCTGCCGCCTATGCGCGCTACAAAACCCAATCTTCACCCTACGAAGATGCCCCAGGCAATCTAATTATTTTCCCTGAGGTCTACCCGATGCTGGCACTCAAAGTTAAGCAGGCTAAGGCTGGCTTATGGTGGCTATCGCTCGAGAATTTTTTAGAGCGGCGTCATATTTGGGGCTTGCATGATAAGGTGCGCTACCTCAAGCGAGTGTTACAAGGCCGCAGACCTTGGGGCGGC